>Ga0210400_10000100_pt1 | contig 115468 bp, 81 predicted proteins | sample IncBWH26MmetaG_FD_155456 | JGI IMG/M metagenome (GOLD analysis project Ga0210400, IMG submission 155456) | Forest soil microbial communities from Barre Woods Harvard Forest LTER site, Petersham, Massachusetts, United States - Inc-BW-H-26-M | ecosystem: Environmental > Terrestrial > Soil >... | reverse complement strand
CGTTGAAACCATTTTGCGGAGTGATGGTGACAGTGCTTGTGCCGGTGGTTCCCTGCGTGACCGTCAAGCTACTCGGAGACGCGGAAAGCGTGAAGTTCGGCTGAGCCGTAACGGTTAGGCTGATCGTTGCGGTATGCGACAAGTTTCCAGACGTACCGGTGACGGTCACCGTGACCGTTCCTGTACTCGCCGTGCCGCTGGCGGTCAGCGTCAACGTGCTCGTCGCGGTGGCCGGGTTTGGACTGAAAGTCGCCGTTACACCGCTGGGCAAGCCGGAAGCGGACAAGCTGACGTTGCTATTGAATCCACTCTGAGGAGTGACCGTGATCGTGCTTGTACCCTTGGCTCCTTGAACGACGCTGAGGCTGCTCGGTAAGGCGGAGAAAGTGTAGTCGCCGACGGGGTTCACTGTGACGGTGATCGTGGCTTTACCGCTCAAACTACCTGACGCGCCCGTGACGGTCAGAGTGAAGGTACCGATCGTTGCGCTCCCGGTCGCAGATAGAGTCAAGACACTGGTTGTCGTGGCAGGATTCGTCCCGAAGGTAGCGCTGACACCGCTCGGCAGGCCAGACGCGGTCAAATTCACCGAGCCGCTGAAGCCATTCAGAGGATGGATCGTGATGGTGGTCGAGCCGGCGGCGCCTTGAAGGAAGGTCCGACTGGTGGGGGATGCCGAAAGCGTGAAGGTTGGTTGAGTTGTCGCGGGGAGCCAGTTGTTCACCAGATTGGCGGCGTTGACGGTACCGATGCCCGTGGCGAAATCCCAGCCTATTGTTGTGCCGTAGGCAGGAGCGAAGGACGTATTGGAAGTCGAAAGCACGCCGACAGAGCCGCCGCCCAAGTAGCAATTGGGCCCGACGCAATCCACGTCCACGTCCCCAAAAGTCACGTCGTAGAAAATGCAGGAACTAGAAACCGTGTTCCCGTTGCTCGAGTTGCACGAACTGCTCCCGCTCGAACCGTACTCGGCAGCCGCGAGCTGGTAGTAGACCGGCGCGGGATTGCCCTGCGGGCCGCCGGCCTTCTGATTGATAAGCGCCTGGATGCCGGCCATGATGGGTGACGCGAAAGATGTCCCGCCCGCGCCTGACCACGCGCTTGGATCGCTGCCGCATGCCGCTCCGCCATTCGCCGTATCCGACCAGCAGAACACGTAGTAGTGGCTCCACAAGCCGTCCGCGGCGAACAACGAGACGTCGGGAGTATCGCGCACACCGTCGCTGGGATTGCCGAGAACACTTTGCCAAGAAGGCTTTGCCCACCCGGCACAGGAACCACTCACAACTCCGGCCGTGGATGGCGCGCCAGTAGCGCACTGACTGGGTCCGCCGCCCCCCGCTACCGTGCTCAAAACGAAAGGACCCAGCGAAGGATCATTGCATAGACTGGTCGAGCCATACGTTGGGCTGAATCCCTCGTAGGTTGTGAACAGCAATCCCGCGCACGAGTCGTTCCAGGGAATTTCGGGAACGTAGGATATCGCCGACCCAAAGGTAGTTGTGTTGCTGGAGTTCCAGTAAGTAGCGTTGGTGTTGTTGTAGGTATCGCTGAAGTCCGTGCCGCCTACCGCCACGTTGTACGCGGTGGATGCAAAAGCGTTGACACCTATACCGTGCGTTGCTTCCGCGACGCTATTGTCGCAGCCTGCCGCCCCGCTATCACCGGCCGCCACAAAAACAGACACGCCTTCCGCTACCGCCTGCTGATACGTCGAGCTGTATGCGGCGTTTGCCGCCGCGCCGTTCACCGTTTCGCACTGGCCGTAGCTGATGCTCATGATCGAGGGCGGCGCACTGTTCGCATTGATCAGATTTTGCACCGCGATCAATCCGCCGAACGTGGTCGTCGTGTCCGCACAGGCGGCCATCTCAATGGCCGCGCTGGGCGCCGCCGCGCTGGCCCATTCCGCATCCAAAATCGCTTCCGCATCATTCGGCGCGATAACCCCCGGGGCGCCGCAGTTATTAGGTCCACTCGAAGGCCGCGGGTGAACTTGCGCAAAGGACGCAGAGGTGTAACCGGAAAGACCCAACGTGGAACGAAAACTGTTCCAGTCCGAAGCGCTGAACACGTCCGTGTCTTCAATCAGCACGATGGTCTGGCCCTGGCCGGAAAGGCCCGCGCTGAAAAGAGGACTCAAGTTGTAAATCGTAGCCAGGTCCGCGGGCGCGACCGCATAGTTGGTGCCGCCCAGGCTGTCCGGAAACGTGAACTGGCCCTTCGGCCTGCGCATCTTGTACATCGTGTGGGGCCGGAAGTCGTGCAAAGAAACGACGCCGGCTACGACGGGAGCCAAAGCCGCGGGAATTCGCGGATCACTTATGTTGGCAATGTGCTTCTCGCCTTTGACTTCAAGATAATGCATCTCTGTTTGGAACGCCTTGCGCACCTGCGCGGCCGTTCCCGAAAAGTCGATGACCATCCCGTTGGGATAAACCACATTCACCTTGAATCCGTGCGATTCCAGCCAGCCGATGACTGCGTCCAGGTCCGGCTTCGCCATGCCGAAGCGTTCGCCGAATTCCTGCGCCGTCAGCCAATGATGGAAGTTTGGCGAACCTTTGGTTTGGAGTTCATCGATGAATTGCTGGAGGGCTTGTTCCTGTTCCGGAGAGCGCTTCAATTGGAGCAACATGTGCTCCATCGCGAAATCGTTCGCCACCGTGCCGCTGTCATTCGCGTGCCGCGCTTCGGGATGCGTGTTGCCCTCAAGCGCGACCCGATTTGCTTCATCGATGCTTTGCGTGATTCGCGGGCGAGCATGTCCGCCGGTTTCGACTTGCGCTTCGGCACTCGGGTCCGCAATAAGAACGGCGAGGACAGCTACAGAGAAGAATCCCAACTTACGAGACATGGGTCTCCTTTCGTTCTCATGCGGAAACTTGCCCCGAGCGCAACTCGAAAGGGAGGATAGCAGCCGGCCAGGCGCGGCAGCGCAAATCAACTATGGGAAGGATGAATGGCCGGGTCCTCCTAGCTGAGAACTCCTTATAAATGGGGGGCTTATCCCAGCTCGAAACCTATCGAGAAATGGGCCTGCCGATGCCCACTTTAATATCTGATTTGGGCTCCAAAAGCAACGGTCGAACGTACAGTTTTCGGCGGGGTGCCCGCGCGGCCCAATCGCCGCGTAATTCCTTTCGCCCCGCGTACCGGGCAGGGTTGAGATTTTGGAATGTGCAATGACCCGTGAATGAGCGATCAATCGGGCGGATATAGTCTTGAACGGAATCTTCACGCGAGCCGGCCTGCCTCACGTCATCGCGGGCGATGGTCATTAAGCCGAGACTCGCCGAGGAGATCAGCAAGAATCCATGTTGCTCCGGCAATCGCGAAGGTCTCGGCGTTTTCGCTCCAATTCGTATGATTGTGGGGATCCGAGATAACCAACGGAACCCACACGAGTAGCCCAAAGCTCACGACCATCATTGTCAGTAGGCGACTCGCGAGAAGCGCCATTCGATTCGTAAGAAGAGCCACGGCCGCGAATGCGAACGAAACAGTCGTTGCTACCGCCCAAAACATCTGACTTGGCAGAACCCACTTCGGAACAAGTTGGGCGGTAGCGTGAAGATAAATCGCCTGTTCGAGCGTAAGGGAAGCGGCACAGATGCCCAAAAGAACGCGGCCGATACGAATAAGCGTTTCCGGTGACCATGTCGATGACAAGCGTGCATAAACGATCGCCGCTCCGGTCAGGAGAGAGAACTGCTCGAAGAAGTTGCCCCAGCTATTGTAGACCTGCGGTGCGGCGACGATTCCTGGCGCGCACAGTAAGACGAAGACAAGATAAGCCGCACTAAGGACGGCTGCGCCCGTTTTCGCGGTCCGACGGAACTGAATCGCAGCGCCGCCGAAGATCAGGGCAGCGGATGCAGAGTAGACGATGTAACGAAGTTGATGCGAGTCGTGCCAGGCCAGCGTGATAACGCCAAAAGCCAAAGCCGCCACTCCAAACACATGACGGCCGGGGTTCGAACTAGGCGTTAACACGGTCATTTGTTTTCAATCCCGATCACGCAGGTTTGTCACGACGCGGGAGAGCCGATTGGTCGGCGTCCATTTGAGCGACCGGGGATCTTAAAGGATGCGTCGAGTTTTATACAACGGGTTGGCTCAAAGATGCTACGAAAAGGTGTAACTCCCGACTAACCATTCCACTCGACACAGCGGTATTCGTGACCACATCATTCAATGAGGGGAATGTGCCAAACTTAACGGCCACTGCCGGTGTTACCCGTGCAGAAGGAGTGCCGGCAGCGCTCAGCGTCATGGAGGAATGATTTGAAGTTTAGACACAGCTTGGTGATCACTGGCATTTTGTTCTTTATCCCCTCTGGTTCGGGCTTCGCCCATACGGCTGACTCGGACCTTTATGTTTCAACGAATGGCGACGATTCGAATCCTGGGACAATTGAGAGGCCGATGCGAACAATCCAACGCGCGGCCGACACGGCAAAGCCGGGCACCACGGTTTATGTGCGAGGTGGCACGTACTGCCAGCGGTTGACCGTCAAAGTTTCCGGAGATGCACACCAGGGGTTCATCACATTTCGGAGCCAGCCCGGTGAACAGGCGGTTCTCGACGGTGGGTGCCTAACGCCACCCGAAGGCGACACAAGCTTGGTCGAATTGCGCGACATGCGCTATGTACGGATTGAGGGTTTCGAGATTCGCAATTATCGGACGAACGACTCCCGAAGCGTTCCGGGTGGGATTCGGGTATTTGGAGGCGGTTCGCACATCGAAATCCTGAAAAACAATGTCCATCACATAGAGCAGAATTCCACATTCCAGGCGCGGCCGGGACATGGCGCCAACGGTTTCGGCATCGCCGTTTACGGTACCGACGCTAAGACGCCAGTCAGCGATCTCGTGATTGAAGGCAATGAAATTCACCATCTCAAGACAGGTTCGAGCGAGTCTCTTGTTGTCAACGGAAACGTGGCTGGTTTCCGAATTTCCAGGAATATCGTCCACGACAACAACAACATCGGAATCGACGTGATCGGCTTTGAACACACTGCACCAGATCCAATGGTCGATCGAGCGCGGGATGGAGTGGTAAGCGAGAACCTGGTTTTTAATATCACCTCAAGAGGTAATCCGGCCTACGGCAACGAAGCGAATTCTGACGGCATATACGTGGATGGTGGAACCCGCATTTTGATTGAGCGGAACGTAATGCACGACGTAGATTACGGACTCGAACTGGCGAGCGAGCATTTTGAAGGGAATACCAGCCACATAGTCGCGCGCAACAATCTGATCTATTCCTGCCATACCGCCGGAGTGAGCATCGGCGGCTACGATTTAAAGCGGGGCAAAACTGAGGACACAACGATCGTCAACAATACCTTCTACAGCAACGACACCTGGGAAACAGGAACAGGCGAAATCCTGATGCAGTTCTATCTGCGCAACAACGTCTCTAAGAACAACATCATTTACATCGGCAAACATGTCCGAGTCATGACCAGCCGATCCGGCCGCATGGATGAAAGTCCGACCGTCATCTTCGATCACAACCTCTACTACTACCCCGGCGGTTCGAAGACTGCAAAATGGAGTTACAACCAGCAAAACTACGCGAGTTTCGAAGAGTATGTTCAAGCAACTGGCAACGACCAACACTCTCGCTTTGCCGATCCTAGATTCGTAGACGCTGCCCTAAACAACTTTCATCTGCAGGCAAGTTCTCCTGCCCGGAATGGTGGAGAGAATCTGGGATCGCAAGTCGTAGGCGATGAGGATCTCGACGGCCGGCACAGACTTGCAGAAGCGAAAATCGACATTGGCTGCTATGAAACGTCGTTCTAGGCGATCTAAACCGATTTTCGTGGATGGACCGGGCCCAATACGGGACGAGCGAAAAAAAGCGGGAGCTCGGCTCCCGCACTCCAAATGAAACGGCTTGGACAGAAGGCCCGGCTTGTGTGGCCGGGCCTTCCGATTTTTCGACGAAGCCGGGACGGCTACCTTGTGGCGACGGCGGCCATTGTTTTGGCTTTGGTGAGCTGCGGGATGACGCCGAGCTGCTGCATGAGGCCCAACGCGTCCCAGCTGACGAAGCCTTCCACCATCTTGCCGTTATCAAAGCGGGCAATGCTTACCCCAGAGATGGTGATCGGCTTTCCGGTGGGGGTAATGCCGTTGAGATCGCCTCTATGCGTACCATGGCAAGACCATCGGGCCACCACGGTTTCGCCTTCGGCAATGATGTCCTCGGCCGTAAGTCGAAGGTCGGGGAAGGCAGTTCTGTAGAGAGTCGCTCTCTTCTTCTCACTCTCGGGGCCTCGCCCAACATCGGGCGTCGAGGGATCATGGTGAATGTAGTTGGGGGCAAAGAGCTCGTCTGCCACGTGCAGATACCCATTGTTCCAAACCTCTTCGAACAAACGACGGACAACATTTTTGTTTGCTTCAGACATGGTAGTTCTCCTTTTTGCGAAATTCGAGAGTCCTCCTCGCTTGTGGCGAGTTGGGTTCGAGTAATGTGGCCTGGAACCACTGGCGTTTTGGGTGTGCAGACCTGTACGTCGAACAGGAGCCTCGGCCCCGCGCAAGGCAATAAGAACGAACCCAGCAGGTTCTGCCTTCTTACCGCACTATGCAGAGCTTGGCCTTTAAAGAAACTACGTTTGGACTACGATGCGGGAGTTCGCCCGAAACGGCGGAACTTCGAGTTCATCCTGTTCCTATATAGTGTGGGAGTCAAGGACAATCGAAAGATTCTTTTGCGCAAAAGGAGCAGCGACGCTACAAAAGATGGCGAAAATGGCGGCCCACCTCCCGGCCGGTCCGGGATATATTAGAGCCGGCGCTGCGAGGAGCGTAAGAGCGGGCGTGATGTATCGTGCCCTTACGGGAGAACACGGAAAGAAACTGGTCTGAAGACCGGCCACAACAACGGCGGGCGCCTGCGTGGGAAAGCTGGGAAGGAAGGAAAATTCAGGAAGAGCGCATGTAGGCCACGCCGCAGCGGAAGAGCTTCAGATCCGGCAATTCCTGGACGAAAACGATCTTGCCGGGAACAAAAATACTTTGCGCGCCTGGAGAGTAGGGAACTGCCACCTCGATCAGCGTTTGATCAAAATACTGTTTCTTGCTCTTAAATCGCAGGCCACCCTTCGACATGTCTTCACAGGTGACAATGTCGTTCTCGTCGCTCCCGGCGCGCCGGACGCACGCCGCGAAATTCACTTGGGTGCGGCGGTGCTTCCGGCGGTTCTCGGGAGGCACCGCAGGTTTGGGAGGTTCCGCGGCAGCTTCGGGCTGCGCCATGGCTTCCATCTCTGCCGACGCGGGCGTTATTGTCTTGCTTCCGAGCGCGGGCGGCTCGGGTTCCTCCTCGAAATCGCCCGTAACCTGCTTCCACAGGGTCGAGAAGCCGCATTTCTTGCAGTACTTGACTAGGCCGTCGTTGATGGCATACACGTCCGCTTCCAGGTCGCTATGCGTCACCTTTTCGTGGCGCTTGCAACTGCTGCACTCCAGCCACACAGTGCTGGCTTGCCTATCGATTTCCGACAGCGGGGGAAACTCGACGCCCCAGAAATCGAGATGGGGATCCACAAAGGCCACTCCGTAGGTGTGGCCGTTCGGTTGGGAGCCGATCTGACCAACGACGCGTATTTCGGCTTCTTTGTTGGAGTCCACGCTGCGAATAATCAGTTCTTGTTCGGGGGAAAGTTTGTACTTCGAGATAATTCCGGCGCCATGTCGGCTCAGCACCACGGTTTTTGTCTGTTCGGAGAAGACTTTTCCGTCCATGTCGCTGCCTGTCAGCAGGATGGCGACCTCTTTCGGAATTCGAGCGCTTCGGCGCATGTCCTCGGGAGCCATTCTTTCCACCTGCTTACAGACCGAAGACTTGTCAACACGGAATAGCGATGTCCCTCGAAAAGCCCTGGTTCCAGGAACTTGGCCCAGCCAATGAGGGAAGGTGGTGTGGGAAAAGCACGTTCCTCACGCTTGAAAATAGAGTATCGAGCAACGTTCCCAAAATGTAACTTAAAAAAGAATGTTGCCCAAAGCAGAAACTCCGCGGGAATCCAATCCAGGTTCCAGGCACGCCGCATAGGCGCTCGCGGGCTAGCGAGCAGGCGGTTCCAACAAGTAAGTGGGTTCGACCATGCCGGTCGGCGGATAAAACTCTTCGCCGGTGTAGCGGAATCCCAATTTCGGGAGCAGCGCGCGGGAAGCAGCATTGTTCGGGTGATGACCCGCATAAAGGCCCTTCGCGCCAAGCACGCCGAACGCGAATTCAATAACCGCTTGGCTTGCTTCCTTAGCGCATCCCCGGCCCCAGTAAGCCGGGAGGAGATGAACCCCCAACTCATGAATTTGTTTCTCGAGCTGGTAGGGGCGCAACCCGGCGCATCCCACAAATTCGCCGCTGGTGAGAAGAAAGACCGGCCAATATTGCATGTTGTGGGACTTCATCATCGCGATGTGCTGCGCAAGCCGTTCTTCCACTTTTCGCGCGGTAAAAGGGCCCCCGATGAAGCGGCCCACCTCCGGATCGCCCCACAGCGCGAGGGCCAGCGGTAGATCCTCCTCTGTCCAACAGCGAAAACCGAGCCTCACCGATTTCAGGAAATAGGAATTCGCAGTTTGCATGCGGGAGATTGTTTATCGCCCGGACCAGAAATTGCAAGGGCAGGGAAGCAAGCGGGACGTTCGTCGAATTGTAAAAGCAGGAATTCTTTTATCAGGCGCAGGTCAATCAGAGCGCAGCGCCTCCACGACGTCGACGCGGGCCGCGCGCGCGGCCGGCACCGCCGAGGCGATAACCGCAGCGATCAGTAAAACGAGCGCGGATCCGATCACGGGCAACGCACCCGGTATCCGCACATCCTGGACATAGCTGCTGGCCAAACGTGCCAGCGCATAGCCGCACGCAGCGCCCGCGACGACGCCACCCGCGGCCATCACCGCGCCTTCGGCGATGACACTCTTAAGGAGCTGCCACGGCTGCGAGCCAATCGCCAGGCGAATGCCGAATTCGCGCGTTCTTGCGCTGACCGAGAAGGCCAGCACGCCCGCGACGCCGACGATGGCGATGGCCAGAGCAACGGCGGCAAAACCTCCGAAGACGATCGTGTTCAGGCGGTTGGGGGTGAGCACTTCGGCGCGGATATCTTCGAGCGTGGCGGCGTGCTCAACAGGTTGGTCGGCGGCCATGTCGCGGACGATGCGCGTGATCGGGGTCACCAGCGCGTAAGGATCCACGCGCGTGTGAACGAACAGGCGGCCGCCAAAGAGGGGCAGCTCCTTGTTGGCGGCGTCATCCGGTATCTGGCCGAATGGGTGGTAGACGGTGAGCGCCGCGCCAGGCACGACGTGTTCATCGTCCACGTCAGCGGCGACGCCTACGATGCGTCGCGGCCCTTTGGTGACGAAGATGAACGGCATCACCGGGTCGGTCCACATGATGTGGCGGTTGATCGGGTCTTGGCCGGGGAACATGCGCTGAGCGACGCTTTGGCTAACGATCACAACGGGCTCGCCGCCGCGACGGTCATTGTCGTCGAAGTCGCGTCCAGCAACAATCGGCACGCCGAGTGCGGCGAAAAATGACGGCGAAACAACGCGAAACTGCGCGCGAGGATCTTCTTCGCGAACCCCGTTCACATGGCCCTCGCCAGAGAACGCGAAGCCAGGACCAAAACCGCCGGCGTCGCGCCAGGGGATGTTGGTGCCGAGAGCGACGCGATCCACGCCGGGGATTTCGTTGATGCGGCGGATGGTCTCCCTGTAGAAGTTGATGATCTCATCTGGAGTCTTTCCGTAGGACATAACCGGCACGTTCATGGCGAGAACGCGATGCATGTCGAAGCCTGTCTGTGTTGCTTGCAGCGTAAGGAGAGTCTTGATGAGCATGCTGGCTCCGGCCAGGAGCATGAAGGATGCGGCGATCTGCGTGACCGCGAAGATACGCAGCCGGCGGCTAGTGCTGCCGGTGATGCGCACTCCCCCGCTAGCGAGCCCGAATCCTTGCGAGGCGCTGGCGGAAGGCAGGCGAGGGACAAACGCCAGGAGAACGGAGGCGAGGATGGCGAGTCCGGCGCCAACCCAGAGCATGCTTGCGTCGATGGTGAGGTCCAGCGCGCGGACGGAGAAGCGCGAGGCGTAGCGAGCGAGAATGGCGACCATCGGGCGGGCGCTGAGTACGCCAAGAATCGCGCCGGCGCCGCAGAGCAGCAGGCTTTCGGCGAGGAGAGTGCGACGCAGGGCTCCGCTGCTTGCGCCCAATGCGGCGCGAATAGCTAACTCGCCTTCGCGACGCACGCTGCGCGCGAGGATTAGGTTGGCAACATTGGAGCACGCAATGATGAAGACCAGGATGGAGGCCGCCAGCAGGACCCACAGAATCGTTCTCGCCCCGGACGTGATTTGGTCCCGCAGGAGCACGGCATGAATGCGGTTGTCGCCCTTCTGCGCGTAAGCCTCTTGATGCTCGCGAATCATCGCCGCGTAGACAGTGCTGAGTTCGGCGTTCGCTGACTCGAGGGTCGCACCGGGGGCGAGGCGGCCGAAGAGTTCGGTCATGCGATGCACGCGGCCCGTGACCATCGTCGCAGAAAGATGATGCGGGCTGGTGACCACGTTCGCGATGATTTCGGTTTCGGCAGGGTAGGGAACCGAGGGTTCCAGCACGCCGATGATCGTAGCGGAACGCTCGCCCAGCCGGATCTGCTTGCCGATGACGGAGGGATCGCTCTTGAGTGTGGTGGTCCAGAAACGATACGTGAGAACTGCAGCGCCGGCGGCGTTGGGGCCGTCGTCATGCATGTCGAGGAGCCGGCCGAGGACCGGGCGCAAACCCATCACTTCGAAATAGGAACCGCCGACAACTCCGGCGCGAACTTCGCGCGGCTCGCCGAGGCCGACCATAGTGAAGCCGATGGAGGAGAAGTCGCCAAAGGCGCTCAGCGTTTTGATCCCTGCGCGCAGATCCTGAATTTCGGGTACCGAGAAGTTGACGTTCTCGATGCCGATGCCAGGGGCGCTCTGGCGGATGTAGATGAGGCGGTCCTCGTCGCGGTTGACGAGGGGGCGGAGGAGCACGCCGCGCACCAAGCTAAAAATAGCCGCGTTCGCTCCGATGCCCAGCGCGAGGGTGAGGATCACGGTAATCGCAAGCCCTTTGGCGCGTGCGAGAGAGCGGAGCGCGAAGTTCACTTCACGCAAAAAGGTCAGAATGCTTTCGCGGAACTGCGGAGATTTCGATGCGCGTTCGGTCATGCGGATTTCTCCCGTACTTGTTTTATTACAAATTCGGCCAGGCGTTCAAGGCTTTGCGTCCAGCCGGCCTCCATCCCAGCGAGGTATGCGGCTGCGTAAGCAACCACGGCGGCCGCGCGCGTTTGCAAAGTGAGTTTCGTCTTGCCTGCATGCTCGGCGAAGGTGACGGATGTAAGCCCGTCGAGGATAGGATTGCCTTCCTTGTCCGTCGCGATATTGGTGAAGACGAGCCGCTCGGGCTTAACAACCTCGCGATACACACCACCGCATGGATATTCAGTGCCATCGGGGGCGCGCATCACGATATGCCAGGCGCCGCCGACCCGTGCGTCCAACTCGCAAACAGGATTCGTGAACCCTTTCGGGCCCCACCACTGCGCCATGAGCTTCGGATCGGTCCATGCCCGGAAGACGAGTTCACGCGGCGCATCGAAAACGCGCGTGATGACGACTTCCTTTTCGGCGACTTTCGTGGTCCCTTCCACGAATTGTTTCAGCGCTGAAGTGAAATGTGTCCAACCCTGTACAAAATTCCCTCTTGCCAGCTCGGGGTTTGCTTCCGGGAGAAATGTTTCCAAACATTCATGGGCCAGTTTCAGCTTTGTCTTATTTCCTTCCGGAAATAATTCGAAGGACACAGATGATTCGCCGGGCTTTCCCCCATACTTCCAGTTGTACGCGATTTTCTTGCCCGGGACCACCTGAGTCACCTTCCAAATGTGGAGGTGATCTTTTTCGTTGTGGCGGACAGTGAACTGGGTTTCAAATCCCACTTCGGGTTTGAACGAATTGAGAGGCCCAAAATACCATTGTCTCATCTGATTTGGATCGGTGATGGCTTTCCACACGATATCCCTTGGAGCGTCGAAAACTCGTTCGATGATGATCGGTGTCTTTGCGAGTTGTTCGGAGAGACGCTCCAGGGTTTGTTTCCCGCCTTCGATGAAGCCAAGATCCTTATTCACGCGCTCCCGTTCCTCGGGTGAATCGAAGACCATCCGTAGAGTGAGCTTGGTCTTGTCGCCTTCTTCCTCGAAGGTCCAGGTTACCTGGCACTGTGCGTGGGCGCCGCCCTCTCTGCCGCCTATTTGCGAGTAGACTATGCGGTCGTGTTCTACGACCTCGACAAAAACTACCTTGTTCGGATAGTTATTTCCGTCGGGCCCGTGCATCGTGTGACGCCAGACGCCGCCGGGCCTTATATCCATCTCGTGGATGGTGGTCGAGAAGCCTCGTGGACCCCACCACTTCACCACCTGCCGCGGATCGATCAAGGCATCCCAGACGAGTTCGCGCGGCGCATCGAAAACGCGCGAAAGAACCATTTCCCGGTCCGCGGTATTCGGAGCAGGGCTTGCTGCTGCTTTATTTCCGGCCATGCTTGGTCTCCTTTTTCTGAACGCCCTTCCGGGCGATTTTCTGTACGTGTTTGTGGGCCTCACTCTGGACGTTTTTCTGGGCGTCCTCCCGGACGAGGTTCCGTGCTTCACTCTTCGCACCTTTTTGGACTTCGCGCAAATAGTCATCCAGGCGATCGAAGCTCTCTGTCCAAAATCGCCGGTAGTGGGCAACCCAATCGGCGACGTCCTTGAGAGGATTGGCATCGAGCCGGCAAGGCCGCCATTGCGCTTCGCGGCCACGTGCAATCAGGCCGGCGCGCTCCAGCACTTTTAGGTGCTTGGAGACTGCGGGCATGCTGATGTCGAAGGGTTCGGCAAGATCCGTGACGGAGGCTTCTCCGGAGACCAAGCGAGCCAGAATGGCGCGCCGGGTGGGATCGGCGAGAGCGGCGAAGGTTGAGCTGAGGCGGTCGGAGGTCATGGTGTAATTAACCTATAGGTTAAATACAACAGGGGCGGGACGTTGTCAAGTGGGTCCCTTATAAGAAGATATGCAGGTTCGCGGAGCAAGTTTGAGACCGGACTGACCCGAAGGGGAGGGATTGTCCCTTGCTCGCTATTTTTGTCATTTTGATGCATTTTCGTCCGAACTACGCCACCCTATGCTTCTCGCTGATGAGTGCTCATCGTTCCTGGCTCAATCGCAATCTTGTGTAATCGTGAACCATGGAAATACAAGAAAAAATTCGGAAGGTCACGGCTTCGCTGGTTCTCATTTTGATCGTGGCGTTCGCGTCGCGAATGACATTTTTGTGGGATCAGCAGAAGAAGATTCCACCGGGAGTGCTGGAGATCGTAGCATTCGAAAACGAAACGGGGAATATTGCTCAATCACTGGCGCTCGGGAAGGGATTTGGGTCGGTGTTTCGAAAGGAGACGGGAGCGACAGCCTGGTTGGCTCCAGTGTATCCGCTGTTCGTCGCGGGAGTTTTCAAGGTCTTCGGAATTCTCACTCTGCGATCGTTTTTTGCAGCGGGGTTTTTGAACATTGCGTTTTCCACGGCAGCGTGCGTGCCGATTTTTTACGCGGGGAAACGCATCGCGGGTGCTGGGGTGGCCAGCGGGGCGGCGTGGCTTTGGGCGCTATTTCCCAATGCGATCATCATTCCGTTCGAATGGATATGGGACACGTGCCTTTCGGCCCTACTTGCGGCAACGATCCTGTGGGCGACGTTAAAGCTGGCGGAGTCGCGGCGGGTTCGCGATTGGTGCGTCTACGGTTTTCTGTGGGGCTTCACGCTGATGACGAACCCGGCGCTGGGATCGCTGCTGCCGTTGTTGTTGGGATGGGCGGCGTACCGCGCAAGAAAGCCGGGCAAGCTCGAGCTTGGGAGGCCGGCACTGGCGCTCGCGATCGTTATTTTATGTTGCGTGCCATGGACGGTACGCAACTACGTCCAGTTCCACCGCTTTGTTCCCTTGCGGTCGAGCTTTCCCTTTGAGCTATGGATCGGGAACAACGAAATTTTTGATCTGCACGCCGTCAACGCGCCGATGCGAATCACTCGGTACGAAGAGGTCCGGGAATATAGCCAACTCGGGGAGAATGCTTTCCTGCAGAAAAAGTGGGAGGAAGCGACCAAGTTCATCCAGACGCATCCGGGATTGGAGCTGGAGTTGAGCGGAAAGAGATTCGTTGCCACTTGGACGGGGCTGGAAACTCCACTCAAAAGCTTCCGGGAAACGGACTCAAATCTGACGCGAGGGATCCTGCTGGCGAATGTTCTTGCGGCGGCTGGCGCGTTGTTGGGGATCGGCGCTCTCTACATGGGGCGGAGCGAGTTCGCATTTCCCGTCGCCCTGTTTCCCATTGTGTTTCCTTGCTTGTACTACATCACGCACGCTTCGTTGCGGTACCGCCACGCGATCGATCCCGTGGTGCTGCTCTTAGCTGCCATCGCGATTGACGCGGGAGTCCGATTTCTTGCGAGAAGGAAGAAGCCGCGCGCGAATCCTACTTGACACGGCGGCGAGGCCGCCCTCTCTCCTTCAGAACGAGAATTTCGCGGCGAACTGGATCAGCCGCGGAGTGCCGGTGGTGGAGGTAATGGCTCCGAAGCTCGGGCCGCTTTCAATGTCCGTGAAAGTCGGGATGTTGAAGTTCGGATGGTTCCAGAGGTTGAAGAACTCGGCGCTGAATTTAAGATGCGTCTGCTCGGTGACACGAAAGTTCTTGCCGATGGAGAAGTCCCAGTTCTGCTGGAACGGCCCGCGGAATGTGTTGCGTCCGAGGTTGCCAAAGCCAGTGGAGAGGTCTGGGCCGACGACCGGAGCCGGGACGAAGGCGGAGGCGTTCAGATACGCGTTGAGGCGTGATTCGGTCGAGCCCGAGGGAATGGCGTCTGCAATAGTTTTGCCGGGCGCTAGGCTGGCCGTAGAGGACGGCGAGAGGAGCGTGAACGCGGAGCCGCCAGCGGAATCGATCACCGTGAACGGCCGGCCCGACTGAAAAATGACGATGCCGCTGACGTTCCAGTCTTTTAGGAGAGCCGCCCTTGCACCAGTCGCGTCCCTGAAGAACGGGAAAGCGTAATCGTAGCTGACCACCAGGCGGTGCCGGCGGTCGAAATCGGAGAGCCCGTAGGAATCGCGCAAGTTGGTCTGGTCGTTGAAGGCGGTGTTGAACGAGGTATTGCCGGTCGAGGTGGCGTCGAGCGCCTTGGAGAACGTGTAGGCGCCCTGGAAGTAGGCGTTGCCGACCTGGCGCGAGACCTTCATTTGCAGCGAATGGTAATTCGACCAAGCTTCGTTGCCGAATTCCTGGAAGCCCGAGGGATTCAACCCCAGCACGGGCGAGCGCGCGGGCGCATTCGCGAGAGTGTTCTGCGTGATGGGAGGAGCGGGCTGCCCATTCGGCAGGGTAAGAATGATAGGGTGCTGCGGGCTGGCCAGGGTGGGCTGGATCGTGGTGCGGGTTACGCGAAGGTGCGTGCCCTTCGTGCCGACGTAGCCTACTTCGAGGAGCCACTTCCCAGGCAATGCCCGCTCGATGCCGAGGTTCCACTGCTGCGTGTTCGGCGAAACAAAGTGGCGGGGGACCTGCAACGTGATAAGGAATTCGCTGTTGCCGCTGAAGATGGGAGACGAGTTGGGGCCGTTCATGAAGCCCTGGAAGACTCCGAGTTGCGGCACGAGGCTAGGGGAGATGACTCCACCCGGGGGAAGCATTAGCGAGGAGCTGAAAAGAGTGCTTAGCGTGCCCGGCGGCGGCGGGACAAAGAAACTGGCCAGGAACGGAGACGAAAACGAAAGGTTGTCGATCGCGCCATTGTCTTCCCGCGCGTAGTAGATACCATAGCCGGCGCGGACCACAGTTGTGCCGTGGCCCGACAAATCATACGCCAGACCAACACGCGGACCCCAGTTCGAGGCGTAGCCGTTGTCGGTCAGGGTCGGCGAACCATTCGCCACCAAGGTGGGGATGTTGTACCGGCGAGCGCCTGCGGGGAAGATCCACGGGTCTTGGCCCTTGAGGGCGAGAGCTGGATCGACGTTGCCGATGTGGTCGAGGTTGTCACTCACGGCGCCGTTCAGTTCCCAGCGGACGCCGAGGTTGAGGGTGAGGCGCGGGGTCAGCTTCAGGTCGTCCTGAGCGAAGAGCGCGAACGCGTTGATGCGATATTCGTGGTTGGAAACACCGCTTCCGCCCCCGCTGACCACCGGCGCGCCGATCAGGAAGTTCTGGAAATCGCTCACGAAGCTGCCGCCTGGTCCAGTGGGAGTCGGAGCGAAGAGCACGAGGCCGTTGAAGAGTTGCGGGAAATTCTTGTCCAGGTTGATGCGGTCGGCCTGGCCGCCGAAGCGAATCTGGTGGCGGCCTACGGTGAAGCTGGCAGTGTCGAGAAAGGTGAAGTCGTTCTGTGTCTGCTGCTGGTTATGGAACGGCGCGGGCCCGATCTGGAAGCCGGAAGCCAGGAGCTGGAACTTGTAGATGTTGGTGGTGACGTTGCTGTTGGGACGGATAATGCCGAGGTCGTTGCTGCTCACGATCTGGACGTTGTCCAGGTCGTTCCCGATGTGCACGAAGCCGAAGCGGAACTCATTCACCCAGCGGGTCGAAAAAACATGGGTGTGGCCGAGCGTAAGAAAGCGGTCGTTCACCGGCAGGAAGAGCGGGAAATTGAGATCGAAGGGGTTGCTGCCCCCGCCGAAGGCCGCGGCCAGACCGCTGGCGCCGAAAGGCAGGAGCGAGGAGAAATCCGAGAAGAATAGCCGGGCGAGGAGGCGGTCGCGGCCGCCGCGGAAGTCGCGATCGAGGTTCAGGCTGAGTTGGTCGTCGTCAAATCTGCCTGGATGACTAATAGTGAGCGGGCCGGTCCCGCCAGGAGTGCCCGGCACGGAGGGAATCAGGAAGCCTCCGATACCGCCGCCGAACTGGTTGCTCTTGATGTTGAGCAACTTCACGACGACGGGATCAAGCTGAGTGATGCCGGGGGGAAGGCCGGTGGGGAAAAAGGTGGATTGGAGGGTGCCAGCGTCGCGCGTCGTGGGCAGCACCGGGATTTGCGTGCTGATGAACGTGCCCGGGGAAAGCCCGCTGAGCTGGCGGGTGCCCTGATAATTGAAAAAGAAGAAGCCGAATTTCGCTTCCGGACCGACCGGGCCGCCGACGCTACCGCCGAAGATGTTCTGCCTAACGACGGGCCGCGGCTGGGAGCTGCGGTTGAAGAAAAAGTCGTTGGCGTTCAACACGTCGTTGCGGAAGAACTCGAACAGGTCGCCGTGGAAATCTTTCGTTCCGCTCTTCAGGATGGCGTTGATGTTTCCGCCGCCATTGCGGCCCTGTGTGGCGTCGTACAAGCTGGTTTGTACTTTAAATTCCTGGATGACGTCGGGGCTGGGCAGTGGCGTATTGCGCAGGAAGCCGATGTTGTAATCCGTCGCGCTGATGCCTTCGATCAAGTAATTGTTGTTGTCCTCGCGCGCGCCGTTGACCGTCATATTGATGTCGCCGCGGCCGAGCGCGCCGGCCTGGTTCAGGTCGCTGGCAGCGCCGGCGGAAAGGACCAGGAGTTGCTGAAAGTTCTGTGTGGAGAGTGGTAGATTGCGGATGGTGCTGGCGTCGATGGATTGGCCGGTGACAGCATCGGTGGTATCGACATCGCTCACCTCCGCGGAGACGCGGATGTCGGTCGCGACGGGGCCGACGCGGAGAGTCGCTGTAACGCTGGTGGTCTCCGTTACCCGGACTACGATGTCAGTGACAGCGCCTTCGGCGAAGCCCTGTGCGCGGATCTTAAGAGAGTAAGTGCCTGCGGAAAGGAGTTGGGCGTTGAAGATGCCTTCGGCACTGGTGATCGCGGTGCGAACGACGCTGGAGGTGCCGTTCGAGATAATGCGCACCTCAGCGCCGGGAACGACAGCGCCGCTTGAATCGCGGACCGTTCCCGTGATGGCGCCAGTGGCGCCGCCCTGCGCGTACGTCCGGCCGGAGAGCGAAAGAACGCAAAGAAAAGAAACAACGATGAGGCGCAATCTGTTCAAGGTGCATCCTCCGCCCTGCTCACGAACACCGGGGAAACCCCGTGCGAAGAAAATTCTTTGTCTCACGCGCCACTGTTCTTAACGACTCCGGCTGGCGCTTGCGGCAATCTATACCTGACGGCCTCGGCTTGCAACGCCCCTGTCAGCACATAGAACGGATTTTTCATGCCTACATAAAAATCCAAGCCTGTGGGTAAGTGCGTGTATTCCGCAGGTATAATGCCGGGCGATGAGTTGGGCTGCTTCGCTCCTTCGGCGTGCATACCGGATGTTCGCCCGGGTATTTCCCCGGTGCAGCATGATTTCGCAGGCCATCGCGTTCAATTTATTCTTGGCATTCTTCCCCACACTGCTGATTGCAGCCGCGCTCGCGGCAACGCGGGTTGGCGGAAGAACCAGCCTCCTGGATCTAACCCGGGATTTCACCAGCTTCCTTCCGCCCGGAAGCCAGCAGCTGGTTTCCGAGTTTCTCATCAAACGTGGTCCGGAAGCGTGGAAACTCGCGCTGGCGGGCTGGACAGGAGCGCTGCTGGCCGGCTCGCAGGCTATGAAATTGCTAATGGAAGGAATTCATATCATTTACGGTGATGAGCAGAAGCCGGGATTTATTCACCGTCAGTTGCGCGGACTTTTGTTGTTGCTAGTAACCATAGCGCCGATGCTGGCGGCGACTATCCTGGGAGTGTTGGGGCGGCCGCTGCGTGGATGGTTCACAAGGGAAACCGGTAGGCAAGACCTGTTGCATGGCTGGTGGAATTTCTTATTTCCGGCGGCAGCCATGGTGCTGGCGATGATCGCCTTGACGGTAATCTACCGGCTGGCGCGGCCTCGGGAAACCAGCCTTAGAGGAGTGCTGCCGGGTGCGATGGTGGCGACGCTTCTCTGGTGGCCTGTGGACGCGCTGTTCGGATATTACGTTCGCCGGGTCCCCTACAGCCTGGTGTACGGGGGATTGGCCGCGGTGATCGGCCTGCTGATCTGGATGCAGCTTTCGGCGGTGATCATTTTTCTCGGCGCCGCCTGGAACGCGGAACTCGCGGAAAATCGGAAAACAGCGTGAGTACGTGATGGAGCGAATCGTAGAAGTGGAATGTTACGCTGGTTATAAAGGTGACGAGCGGCCACTGCGTGTACGGCTCGGCGGGCGCTTGGAAGAAGTGGCCCTCGTCGAAGATCGCTGGTACTCGCCGGGGGAGACATTTTTTAGAGTGGTGATGCAAAGCGGAGACCGCTATATCTTGCAGCACCGCGATGGTCAGGACGTGTGGTTACTGGCCGGATTTCGCCGCGCGGAGGGCCGGTAAGAAGGTACCAGCGTAATCGTTGACAGAAAAGTTACCCGGCGCGTATAGTCTTGCGAAGGGCACGATTCAAGACCGCGCGTCGCAGATCTGTTCTTCCGGGACGATGCCAGAGCAGAGTTCGAGAAGGGACCCATGGTGAACTCATTGCATTGCTCGTTCGCCCGACGAGCCGGCTTCCTATCCTTCCTGTTCCTGTTAAATCTCTTGCGCGTGGGCGGGTTGCGCGCGCAATCATCCTCAGGACAAGACCCGGCTGCAAAAGTCGATCCCGCAGCAACGCAGAAAGCTCCTCCTGCCGACCATAACGCGGAAGTCTCCACTCATGACGCACCCGCGACATTTAAGGTGCGCGTCAACTTGGTGCAGGTACGCGTGGTGGTGCGGGACGCGCAAGGCAAGCTGGTGGAAAATCTCCACCGCGAGGATTTCCAGGTTTTCGATAACAATAAACCACAGGCGATAGCCGCCTTTAGCATGGAGACACCCGCGTCGCACGCGGCAGTGGCGTTGACCCAAGCGTCCGGGGAAAAAGCGGACGCGGCGCCGGAGGCAGCCGTGAAGGCTGCGGCCGGGCTGCCGCAGAGATTTGTGGCGCTGCTGTTCGATGACGAGCATTTCTCATCGGAAGATGCGGTTACGGTGCGAAGTGCGGCAGGGCGACTGTTTGGCGGGTTGATGCCTTCGGATCGGGTGGGCGTATTCACGACCTCGGGCCAACTTACCCAAGAATTCACGAGCGACCGGGAACTTCTGAATAAGGCGATGCTCGGCATCCTTCCTCGGTCAACACTGGCGGGCGCGGGACATCAATGCCCTGAGATCGGCTATTACGAGGCCGACTTGATCGAGATCCGGCGTGATGATCAGGCGCTGGCCGTGGCCACGGCGGATGCGCTGGAATGCGCATTCAACGGTGATGTGACCAAGACGCCGCAGGCGCAGTCACTGGCGGAAGGCGCCGCTGCACTAGCGCTCGTCGCCGGCGACTCACAGACCGAATATACGTATCGGCATTTCGAAGAAACGATCCGGCGTTTGACCAGCATGCCGGGGCAGCGAATCATGATATTTGTTTCGCCGGGATTCATTCTCTCCACTCTGGCGCCGGGGTCATCCGACCTGATTGACCGGGCGACTCGGGCAAACATCGTCGTGAACACATTAGATGCACGGGGACTCTACGCACCCGACCTGATGGGCGACATAGCCGACCCGCCGCACGATTCGTTGAAGGTGGCAGGATTTAAAGCCAGCTATCGGGTGCAAACGCAGACTGCACAATCAGAAATTCTCGCGGAATTGGCGGATGGCACGGGGGGATCATATTTTCACAACCGCAACGATCTGGACAAGGGCTTTCAGGAAGCGGGAGCGGCGCCGGCGGTATCGTACTTACTTGGGTTTTCACCGCAGAATTTGAAATTGGACGGCAGATTTCATGTCCTCAAAGTTACGATGGCGAACAAGCAGAAATTCAACATCCAGGCGCGGCGCGGCTACTACGCACCGCGGACGATCGCGGATCCCAACGAGCAAGCGAAGCAAGAGATCGAAGAGGCGCTGTTCTCGCAGGACGAGATTCACGATCTTCCCCTGGAACTCCAAACGCAGTTCTTCAAGAAAGACCAAGCGGAAGCCCGGGTGGCAGTGCTTACGCGTTTGGATCTGAAGGGCTTGCGATTCCAGAAGACAGAAGGGCGAAATCGCGACAACCTGACGGTGGCGACGGGGATTTTTGACGAAAACGGAAACTTAGTGGCGGGCGGCGAAAAGATTGTGGAGATGAAACTGTTGGACACTACGGTCGACCGGTTAAGCCGGTCGGGGCTGACCGTCAAATCGAGTTTCGACGTCAAACCCGGGACCTACCTGGTGCGTCAAGTTGTGAGAGATACCGAGGGTGCGCAGATGGCGGCGAGGAATGGGGCGCTGGTAATTCCGTATTAGGCGGCAAGGGGAGACAGAACATGAACACAGGAGAGAAGAGAGGTCAGGTATCAGGCGTGCGTTTGGCGTGGCTGGTCGTGGCAGGGTTATGGTTCATGCCTTTGTACTTGATGGCGCAGGAGCCGGCTCTCTCGCCGGCAGCGGCCCAAGCACTTGATGAGGTCGTGCAGTCGAACGCGGTCATCAAGAAAGAGTCGCGATTGGTGCTGGTGGACGCGGTGGTGACGGACAAAAAAGGGAATTATGTAAAGGATCTCACGCAAAATGATTTCAAGGTGTTCGAGGACAACAAGGAGCAACAGGTGTCCAGCTTTTCGACCGGGGCGGAGGTCACGGCGCAGGCAAACACGCAGAAGCATTATTTGATTCTATTTTTTGACAACTCCTCGATGCAGACGCCGGATCAGATTCAGGCGCGAAATGCCGCGGCCAAGTTTGTGGAAGCGAACGCCAATCCAGACCATTTGATGGCGGTCGTCGAATTCGGCGGAACGACCAGCATCCGGCAGAATTTTACGGCGAACGCCAACCTGCTGCGCGCGGCCGTGAGCGGGGTCAAGTCGTCTTTCGTGGACTCCAACGCTGCGGCCAATATACAGCCGGCCACCGTAGCCTCGGCGGGGTTTCCGTCGCTCGGGAATTCCGAGGCGGATTACGCGGCGCATTCAATGCTTCTGGCGGTGCGCAGCCTGGCGAAAAATCTCCGCAGCATCCCGGGACGCAAAATCATGGTGTTGTTTTCCGCGGGATTTCCGCTAACGGCGGAAAGCGAGTCAGAACTTACCGCCACGATAGACGCATGCAACAAGGCCAATGTGGCGATTTATTCGCTGGATGTGCGCGGGCTGACGGCGGGAGCGCCGATCCCGAACGGAATGGCGCGCAAGAATAGAACCGGTGCAGCGCGGACAGTCGCAGACAGACGGCATGAGCAGATTGCGACCGTACGACCACGTTTGCTGCTTGTGGCGTATCCCGCAGTCGCGACACCGGATCCTCAAAGGCCCGGCGGCGGAGGAGGAGCCGGTGGAGGAGCAGGAGGTGGCCATCCCGGTGGAGGAACAGGCGGCGGGACGGGGGCCGGCCCCGGCGGAGGTGGCGGCAGGGGTGGCACGGGCGGAACAGGCGGCACCGGTGGAGGCCGCGGCGGAACGGGGGGCACGGGTGGAGGTCGCGGCGGAACTGGCGGAACCAGTGGCGGAGTGGGATCCCGGGGAACCGCAGGAAACTTTACGAATACGGGAACAACATTTACCCAGCCGCGCACGATTGTCCCGCAGTTTCCGGAGTCGGTGGCTACGAACCAGCAAATTCTAGCGGCGTTGGCTGAAGGTACCGGAGGCTTCACGATCTTCAACACCAACGACCTGCTCGGTGGACTGGTGAAAATTGCCCAGGAACAGAACGCGTTTTATCTGCTCGGGTATGTGCCGCAGGAGACGCCGGAAGGAAGCTGCCACACGCTGAAAGTGAAACTCAACAAGGGCGGAATGAATGTGAGGTCACGAAGCGGTTACTGCAACTCGAAACCGTCTAACGTGCTCGAAGGCAAACCCATCGAGAAACAGCTCGAGAGCCGCGCGAGCAGCTCGCAGGCCGGATCGATTCACGGATCGCTGGTGGCGCCCTACTTTTACGTAGGACCGGGAGTGGCGCGAGTGAACCTGGCGATGGAGATCCCCCCCGACGCGGTGCAGTTCAACAAAGAGAAAGGGAAGTACCATGCGAATTTGAATGTTTTGGGGATAGCGTACCTGCCGGACGGCACCGTGGGCGCACGCTTCAGCGACACGGTCAATCTCGATCTCGAGAAGGACGCGTGGAAAGAGTTCACCAAGCTGCCGTATCGCTACGAGAATCAATTCGACGCGGCGCCCGGAACGTACAGGCTGACGGTGGTGTTGAGCTCGGGAGGAAGCGAGGCGTTCGGCAAATTCGAAGCGCCGCTGAAAATCGATTCGTATGACGGGAAGCAGTTCAGTCTGGGGAGCGTGGTGCTGACAAACTCCGCACAGCGGTTAACGGACATTCCCACGGGGCTGGATTCGCAGTTGCTGGAGGACCGCACACCGCTGGTGGTGAAGGGTCTCCAGATGGTTCCTTCCGGGAGCAATCGCTTCAAGAAGAGCGACAATCTTATCGTGTATACGGAAATTTACGAACCGTTGATGACGGCGGCGAATCCACCGCAGGTCGGATTCGGCTATTACGTTTATGACCGCAGCACGAACAAGCAGTTGCAATTTTCGGGGCTCATGAGAGCGGAAGAGTTCATGCAAAAGGGCAGCCCGGTAATTCCCGTGGGGTTGAAAGTTTTGCTGAGCGATCTCCCCGCGGGCTCGTACCATATGGTGATGCAGGCGGTCGACGGGGCGGGGAACCATGCGCAGGACCGCGCGGTTGATTTTGACGTGACAGACTGAACGAGAATCTGGAGATTCTCGCCGCGCTAGGCCGCGGGTTGATTGGTGGCGTGTTTCGGGGCAGCGCCGGACTCGGCGATGAGGCTGCGCAAAACGAACCAGCAATTGGCCGGGCGCTCCGAGAGGCGCCGCATAAAGTAAGGGCACCAGTCGGTGCCAAACGGCACGTATACCTGCAAGTCGTTGCCCGCGGCAAAAACTTCATTTTGCAGATCGCGGCGAATCCCATAGATCATTTGAAACTCGTAGCGGTCCGGCGGAAGCTTCAGGCGAGCCGCCTCGGCTTGCGCATGCGCGACCATGAACGGATCGTGGGAAGCGATGGCGGGGAAACAGGCGCCTTGGGCCGCACCTTCAAGGAGCAAAGTGGTCAGGCGCTTATAGCTGGCGTCGACGTCCTTCTTGGATTGCACGGCGATATTTTTCGGCTCGCGGTAGGCGCCCTTGACCAGGCGAATCTTGGGTTTGAGCGGCGCGAGACGAAGAATATCTTTCTCGGAACGGTATAGATAGGCTTGAACGGCGAGCCCCGCGTTTCCGCACTCGCGCTGCACACTCTCATAAATATCGAGCGTCGTGTCGGTGTAGGCGCTGCCCTCCATGTCCATTTCAATGGTGAGGCTGAGGGCGGAAGCGCGCGCGGCGATTTCGCGCGCGAGCGAGCGGCAAAAATCCTTGCTGATGTCCAGTCCGAGCTGCGTGAGCTTTATCGAAATATTTCCTCTTAGATTCTTGGCGTGCATTTCTTCCAGCATGCGGATGTAGCCCCCGCAGACCTCCCGGGCAGCTGTCTCGGTCGAGACGTTTTCGCCGAGATGATTCAGGCTGACGCGGCGGCCTTGCGCACAAAGTTCCTGGCTGGCGGTGATGGCCTCCTCGAGCGTTTCGCCGGCCACGAAGCGCCGCGCGAAACCATACTTCATGCCGTGGCGCGCGATGGAATTGGTGACGCGGCGTTTCGTCGAAAGCCAAAAGATGAAGTTGCGGATCAACACTGATCCTCCCCGAGAGTACGATGCACGAGAATACGAGCAGCGGAGAGTTGCGTCAATGCAGCGCGAATGGGGACGCCCGCCCTGTCTTGCCTTGGCTAGAATTTGGGAGGAGTGTGATATGCTGCGCCCATTCCAACAGCCAGAATGGAAATCTAGTTAAGATAAGACAAGGCTCAGCCATGGATCACAAAAGCAAGCTCACGATTGCGATAGCCGCGACAGTGCTGGCCGTCGTCGCCCGCACGGCCATTTACGCGCAGGACAAGTACTCGTTGAGATCGCCGAGCGAAATCGCGTTCTCCGATTTCAGGGGATACGAGGACTGGGCAGTGGTCTCCTCCGCCCGGACCAACGAAGTGCTCAAGGTGATCGTCGCCAATCCGACCATGATCAATGCCTACAGGGCCGGCATTCCGGGCAACGGCCAGCCTTTCCCGGAGGGCTCCAAGATCGCGAAGCTCCAGTGGAAGCCGAAGAAGAGCGCGGAGGCTCCCTTCGTCGTGGATGTGCCGGACGTATTTTCCCAGGCTTTCTTCATGGAAAAGGACAGCACGAGATTTCCGAAAAGCGGCGGATGGGGATACGCGGTGCTCAACTACGAAGCCCCATCGGACAAGTTCACGGCCGATCCCAGCCCCTCAGACTGCGGACAGGTGTGCCACGTTGCCGTGAAGGCGAAGGATTACATCTTCCACCCGTACCAGAAGCGTTGAACCGCGCCTGCCCCCGACACGGGAACGCTGAAGAACTTCAGTATCCCACTGAGCAGTCCTCATTGCTCCTGGCGTTGCCCGATTCTGAGTACCAGGCATGTTCCTGGCCCGCGTCTCCGGCGCCGCTTACTAGCTTAATCGCGGGACAGCGTGGGCCTCACCATCCAGCACGTGTGGCAGGACTTCGGGTCAAGAGCACCCCGCTCGCGACCAAGCCCCACACCAGGCCGATGGCGGGTGAGATAAAGCGCGAATAGACGCCGTCCGGCGCCCAGAATCCGCCGCTCAGCCAGGCGGTGCCGCCTAGCAAGACGAGCACGACGGCAGCGACCCCGGCCGTGAAGAGCGCGTTCGAGATCAGCCGGGCCCGCCAGAGCCCAAATGCCGTGGCCATGATAAGCATCGCGCGCGGAAACGAAGTCAACACGAAGCCTGCCCATACGAAGTCGTTCAGGCCCGATGTGAGCACGTGATTTCCCGAGCCAGCGATGGAGTATGCGAGGGCTGCGACCACCGCGATGAGCAAGAGCAGAAACGCTCCGAGGGCAGCACTGGAGGTGGTCGCCGCCGCGCCCCAACCGTCTTGTCCCGCATCCGCCAGAGTGGTCCTGAGCGCCCCCGCGAACCACATGAGATTGAGGACAGCCAAGCCGTAAACCACGGCCGCGATCAAAATCCGCATGCGATCGCCGTCGTAGAAGGCTGCCAGTGCGTCGGCCGACGCGCCGACCTGCGGCTGATGGCCGTAGACGATGTACGCGAGTATGAAGCAGAGGAGGGACTGGATACCTGCTGTCCGCCACAAGCGTTCCCAGAACGCGGGGGTTGTGTAGACACTGGCGGAGGGGGTCGTGCCTGTGGATGCGCTCATGAGGATCTCCTTTCGAACTGAATCGGATGCGACGCGAGACATTACAGCGGAACAGTATATACGCGGTTTTCGTCCAATGAGTGCTGCGATGGGGGAGCGCCCCCCCTCTCCATTTCAGGCTGGACCAAAGCGGCCTCTGCGACGGCCCACGGCGAAGTAGTCTTTCGACACGCAGCTTCGGGTCACGCAACTTCGCGGCGAGCGGAGGGTTAGTCTAAGAGTGATCCGATATCCGCCGAGCATGCCGCCTGGCAGGAGAAAGAGATGAACCCGCAGCAGCGCCGCACAGACATTACTCCGCGCGTTTCCCTAACAGCGCGATCTTTCCTCGCGGCTTCCCTGGCGTTTTCCTGCGCAATTTCATTTTGTGTTGAGCCTGCTTCCCTCGCTGCAGCAAGGGATAACAAACCGAAGCAAGATCCGGTTCTTAAGGGACTGCCCATTACGCAACTTTCCACCGACGAAGCAATAGTGCACGCGTTGAACCGCCTGGCGTATGGCCCGAGGCCCGGTGAAGTCGAGCATGTCCGGCAAATGGGTCTGGAGAAGTGGATCGAGCTGCAACTGAATCCAGGTTCGATTGACGACAAGGCGCTCGAAGCGCGGCTCGCGAGTTATCCGACCCTGACGATGTCCGCGTCGCGTTTGCAAGAGATGTATCCGCCGCCCAAGCAAGCGGAAAAGCAAGCGGCGAACGTGGGGCAAGCAGAACAGGGAACTTCAAATGCGCCAGGCGGAGCCAACGCTTCCGGATCGATGAAAGACGATCCGTCTACGGCGAATCCGGCCACGCGGGGAGCGGGCGGGCGCAACGTTTTGAGCGGGCCCGATCCAAATAGCGTTCCACCGGGCATCGCTGACGATAGCAGAAGGCCGCAGCGAGTGATCGAAGAGCTGGCCATGGCCAAAGTGACGCGCGCGATTTACAGCCAGCGTCAACTCCAGCAGGTTATGGATGATTTCTGGTTCAACCACTTTAACGTTTTCGCCGGGAAGGGCGAGGACCGCTGGTACCTCACTTCCTACGAGCGCGAAGTCATTCAGCCGCACGCGTTCGGGAAGTTCAAGGATTTGTTGACAGCGACAGCGAAAAGCCCGGCGATGCTTTTCTATCTGGATAATTTTCTGAGCGCCGATCCGCGGGCAGCCGACCGGCAAGCGGCGGAACGCGCCATGCGGCAGCAGATAAGGCGAGGCGGCTTTGGACGGCCGCTGCCGCCACGGGCACCGCCACAAGGACAGGCAAAGAAAAATGTCCGCGGTCTCAACGAAAATTATGGCCGCGAATTGATGGAGCTGCACACGCTCGGTGTGGACGGCGGCTACACGCAAAAAGACGTGACGGAAGTGGCGCGGTGTTTCACCGGCTGGACGATCGAGAAGCCGCGGCAAAATCCGGAATTCAAATTCGATGAGCGGCTGCACGATCCGGATCCGAAGTATGTGCTGGGCAAGAAGATTCATGCGGGCGGAATGAAAGATGGCGAACAGGTGATTGAACTCTTGGCGCGCTATCCGAGCACGGCGAAATTCATTTCGACAAAACTGGCGAGGCGCTTCGTTTCCGACAATCCCCCGCCCGCGTTGATACATCGCATGGCGAAGACATTCGAATCGAGCGATGGCGATATTCGTTCGGTACTGAAGACGATGATTTACTCGCCGGAGTTCTGGTCGCGCGAGGCGTACCGCGCGAAGATCAAGAGCCCGTTCGAACTCGTAGTCTCGACCGTGCGGGCGCTCGGTACGGACGTGGACACCCCAATGCCGCTGGTGCAATGGACCGGGCGGATTGGCGAGCCGCTCTATCAATGCCAGCCGCCGACAGGTTACTCGGACAGAGCGGACGCTTGGGTAAATACTGGCGCCCTGCTGAACCGGCTGAACTTCACGCTGACACTGGCAGGGAACAGGGTGCGCGGCTCGCGCTCGGATGTGGCTTCGCTGCTGGGCATGGAACCCACGACCGACGCGAAGACCGTGCTGGACCGGGCTGTCGGCGTTTTCCTGAGCGGGCAAGCGGCGCCGGCGACGGTCGAGACGCTGCAGAAGCAATTGGATAGTCCGCAGGTGCTTCAAGCAAGGCTCGATGATCCGGTCAAGCAAGTGGATTTGGGCGTGGTCGCGGGGCTGGTGCTGGGAGCGCCAGAATTTCAGAGGCGGTAGTTTTTGGAGTGCGGCGGCTTGCCGCCGCTTTTCTTCCGGCCATGGATGACAGAGCGAGTAAAAGATCTGTGCTGACGGAAAAGCGGGAACAAGCTCCCACACTCCATAGGGCAAGAGAGGTAGCCATGACTTACGGATGTTGCGAGGGCGTGCGCGGGCTGAGATTTTCGCGGCGCTATTTTTTGAAGCAAGGCGGCGTGGCGCTGGTCGGCATGAGCGCGATGCCCGCGTTTTTGCAGCGCGCAGTGGCAGCTACGCCGATGCCGAACAAAAAGCAACTCGTGGTGCTGTTTCAACGGGGCGCTGCGGATGGATTGAACATTGTCGTGCCCTTCGGCGAATCCAACTATTACCGCATGCGGCCGACGATAGCCATTCCCGCGCCAAAGCGCGGTGGCAGGGGTTCGGGGTTTGCACCCGCAAACCCCGAGTTGAGGGGTTCGGGGTTTGTACTTGCAAACCCCGAGCTGAATGGGGACGCGGCCATCGACCTGGACGGATTTTTCGGATTACACCCGAGTCTTGCGCCCCTTGAGCCGCTTTTTCACAAAAACCAGCTCGCGATCGTGCATGCTGCGGGCTCGCCGGACCCAACCCGCTCGCATTTCGACGCGCAGGATTTCATGGAGTCCGGAACGCCCGGAGTGAAGGCGACCGAAGACGGCTGGCTGGACCGGGCGCTCGAGACTCTGCCGGAAGAAAATGCTTCGCCTTTTCGCGCCGTGGCGATGGGGCCCAATTTGCCGCGCATGCTGCGCGGCAGCGCCGGAGCGATCGCGCTGCCCGACGTGAGGCAATTCAAGGTGATGACGCAATCGCCTGCCATGGGGCAAATGGTCGAAGGCGGCTTTGAAGCGATGTACGCGCAGACGGTGGACCAGGCGCTGCACGGCACTGGAACGGAAACGTTCGAAGCGATCGATTTGCTGCGGAAAGCGGATCCCACAAAATACCAGCCGGAAAATGGCGCGTTGTATCCCACCAGCCGCCTCGGACAGAGCTTGCAGCAAATCGGGCAACTCTTGAAAGCGAATATCGGCGTGGAAGTGTTGTTTGTCGATTGCGGCGGCTGGGACAATCACGTGAATGAAGGCGGCGCGCAAGGACAGCTTTCAAATCTGCTGAAAGATCTTGGGCAAGGGCTTGCGGCGTTTCACCAGGACATGGGCGACCGCATGCAAGACATCGTGTTCGTGACCATGAGCGAATTCGGGCGAACGGCGAAAGAAAACGGCAATCGCGGCACTGACCATGGCCATGCGAACTGCATGTTTGTGATGGGCGGCGGTGTGCGCGGCGGGCAAGTGTACGGGAAGTGGCCCGGGCTCGCGGATCACCAGCTCAATGAGGGACGCGACCTCGCTTTGACCACGGATTTTCGTTCCGTGCTCGGCGAAGTGCTTTCGAAGCATATCGGCGTTGCCGATCTCAAGGCCGTCTTTCCGGGCTTTGACAACAATCCCCACAAATTCCCCGGATTGATCAAGACCTAGCGCCTGTAACAAAACCTCGCGTTGTACAATCTTACCGTCTTACCGTCGGGTACCTCTCTGCTCGGAGGACTACCTCCTGGCCGCTGCGCTTGTTCCCGATGCGCTATGGAGTTTAATCCGGCCGCTTCTCCCAGCTTCAATGCCGAAGCCGCAGGGTGGCCGACTAGCCGATTGCTTCCGGTTTAAGAAGGGAGAAACACATGGCTAATACTAATTCAGCGGCGCACGTACGGGTCATCGAGGAAACGCCTGCGTACTGGAGGGTTGTGTTCGATTACCCGCCTTTCAACATCGTAGACGCCAGCATATTCGAAGCCCTACAGGATCTGCTCGCGCGAATGAACGCCAGCCCGAGCCTGCGAGTCGTCGTATTCGAAAGCGCCAACCCCGAGTTTTACCTTTCCCACTTTGATTTGACCGGTAAGATAGGGAACATCATGACTGCTGTCGGACCTTCGGGCCTCCCGATCCTGATGGATACGTTCGTGCGTCTCACCAAATCCCCGGTGGTCAGCATCGCCAAGATCCGAGGCTGTGTCCGGGGCGCGAGCAGCGAGTTTGTCCTCGCTTGCGACATGCGCTTCGCGTCGCGCGAGAACACGCGACTCGGCCAACCCGAAGTCGGGGTGGGACTGCATCCCGGCGGCGGCGGTACGGAACGTCTTCCACATTTGGTCGGTCGCGGTCGGGCGCTCGAAATCATTCTCGGCGCGAACGATTTCGACGGCGACACCGCGGAACGATACGGATACGTCAACCGGGCGCTTCCAGACGCCGAACTTGATGGCTTCGTCGCCGCGCTCGCGCGCCGGATCGCCTCCTTCGACCGGCGTGCCATCGCCGCCGCGAAGAATCTCGTCAACCATGTCTCGTTGCCGTCCGCCGACCGGCTCCTCGCCTCCATCACTTCTTTTGAGACCGCGCTGACCTGGCCTGAAACGCAGCAGCGAATCCAAGCTCTACTAAAGCGCGGACTCCAAAGGGACGGCGACTTCGAGCTTCGGTGGCCCGCAGTGCTCGACACATTGCTCAAGACGTAGTCATCTTGTGGCGATGCGCAGCCTCGCCGGGCCAATAGAGCCGTTCCGGGTAGAGATATCGCAAGCCACACTCGATGCCGAGAGGAGACCAGCCATGCCATACAGCATATCGACCTTGCTGATTCGCAATCTTCAAGAAGTCTTCGGTGAAAACGATCCCGTACGCCGCCGCGCGGCCGTTCAGGAGCTCTACACCGAAGATGGCGTGTTCTACGACCCCAGTAAGGGAGTCTATCGTGGCCGCGACGAGATCGACCGCATCGCGGGCGAGATCAGGGCAACCCACCTTGACTTTCGGTATCAGCCAATTGCCGAACCCGAGGAAGCGGGCAACGGCGGGCGGGTCCGATGGGTAGCGGGCCGCCCTGGTGAGGCGCCAGCTTACGCCGGGACCGACTTCATTATTGCCCGCGATGGCCGGATTGCCGCCCTTTATCTCTTTTTCGACAAACTACCCTGAGCTGGACTCTGCCGTGCGACGTCCTATTCGTAGGATTGGCAAACGGCGGGAGGAATATTTCGCGGTCACTCAAGCTGTTTTGCTTGAAGCGAAACATCGAAAATCTATCGGCAATCCAGGAGAAAAGCGGCAGCTGGGCTGCCGCACTCCAAATAGGCGGCGGCGTTCGCGGAGGGCAAGTGTACGGAAAGTGGCCCGGGCTTGCGGATCATCAGTTGAATGAAGGGCGCGATTTGGCGCTGACGACGGACTTTCGCTCGGTGGTCGGTGAAATTCTGGCCAAACACATTGGCGTTGCCGACCTCAAGCCGGTGTTCCCCGGCTTCAATAACAACCCGCGCAAGTTCCCCGGGCTTATTCGCACCTAAATAGTCGCACCCTGTAATAGGGAGTGGCATTTAATTCCGCGGGTGAATTTTGTCCGCAGTCACCGTGACATGAAGATTGGACGGTTCTATTGCCACTACCCATCCACTTATCTCGATCAGTTCGCCGGTGCCCACGTTTGTGATTTTAACCGAGCCGATCACCTTCGCCAGCTTCAATGATCCGTCATGATCAACAAGGACTTTCATTTCGGGCTTCAGCTCTTCGTTTTGCATTCTATTCCTTCCGCCTTAGTTGATCGCTGAGAATGTATTTTGACGACAAGCAATTCAGTAGGACCGGAAGAACTCTCGCATCCCGTAACGGATACATTCTCTCTAGGGCGTTATGCCGAAGTACTTTACGGCCAAAGCGTTAAACTCTTCTTCGGACTTGCAGGTTATCTCTTGTTGGCCCAGTGGGGAGATAAGGCAGAACGCCCCTCCCGCTCGCTCGTCACCGCCCTTCTCTGAATGGATGTATGTTTCACTGTACAGACCAACGATGCGATCTTCGAATGCATCTTTGATCCCGTGGATATACACCCACGCGCACTTCCCAGTACATGTCGAATAGTGAGGGCGTTTTGTTATCATGTAGCAGACTCCGGATGCACTATCGAAGTGACTCGCATACATCGTATGAAAAACACTTTTCTGATTAGATTCCTCTTCTGATTCTGACAGGAGTTTAACCTGGTCTCCGCAGGCTTTTTGCTCTGCTAGACTACCGTGCCGTGTTTCGGAGGAGCTCGGAGCAGGAGCCGGGGATTCGTTAGGCAATTCGCGAAGTTTGGCTGAACGATTTTGTAGCAGGTTCTTCGCATCGTTGACAGGGATCGCAAAATTCAAATTTTCGCCGCCTTCGAGATACAAAGTATTGATCCCGACAACCTCACCACGCATGTTGAACAAAGGCCCGCCGCTGCTGCCGGGGGAAATCGGCGCAGTGGTCTGCAAGAATTTACCAAGTTCTTTCGATGTTCGAACTCCGCTGATTATTCCGTTCGAGACAGTCGATTCAAGTGAGAGCGGATTGCCGATTGCAACGACTTCTTCACCAACTTGAATATCATCTGAATCGCCGAGCTCGAGCGTTCGGAAGGCTCTACCGTGAATTTTGATGATGGCGAGATCGCGGACTTTATCGGATGCCAACACACCATCAACAGGAAACGCGGTATCGTCAGGGAATTTAACGATAGCGAGGTTGCCGTTCTCGATGACGTGGTAGTTCGTCACGATCACGCCGTCCGCGCTGACAAGGAAACCAGTGCCCTGCGCTAGGGGTTTATCGTTGGCCGCCGTGATGATGGTTACGATTGCCCCATTCGCAGCTTTGGCTATCGCTGGAATGTCCTTTCGAGGCGGCACTGCTTGCGCGGACACGGCGCTGGGAATGAACAAGAACAAGGAGAGAAGTTTCAGTGCTTTATGGCGGCTGATACTGTTCATCAAATGTTCTCTCGAACCCGAAAAGGGCCTTTGCCCTCAATTATCCAACTCACGGTTGGGCGTTCTTTCTCCGCCCATGCGAGTATTTCCTTGGCTTTTGAGAGATCCTCAATAGGCTTCGGGCCGACTGTCGTATCCTCGGCCGGAATATCTTTGATAGTGAATCTAACATCGTCGTAGGCCATCAGCACGGTTCACTCCTGCTTTGTCTTGAGTCCGTGCCCTGATCACGCATCGGCGGCACAATTCCATGATGGCTGCAAACAGCATTTCCCGCAACAGCACTTTACCTTGAGAGTTAATGGACGAGTGATGGGAATTTGAGTTTGGCCTGTGCTGGCGCGGGTTAGTCGTCGGAGTGGGCTAAAGATTTGATCACGGCTGACAGCTCCACCACCTCAATGTTTTCCGGGCACTCGTCCCAATTGTGGCGCCAACAAACAATTATGTCGCAACCGTTTGCAGGATGGCCGTGGTCGCGGAAATTCCTACTTTCGTACTCAAATTCGAGAAGCACGCGCTGCCATCGTCCGGGAGCGATCTGCCGCTTGGCCTCGCAGTCGGGGAATCCTGTTTGAACCGCCTCGACCACGTAGCCGAGTTCTTTGGCGAGCATGCCAAAGAGAAGTACGACGCCCTGCTCGTTGACCGGTTCATGGCGCATCTCGTGGAAGTTGATGGGATTGCCATAAATTGCTGTGTCTTTTAGCGGCTTCCGCGGTCCTTGTCTCCTCGCATTCGGTCCAGCCGCGCTTTGCTTCGACCATCCGCGTTCTTTCTTTGCCGCCGGATCAGGCAGAAGCGCGAGCACTTCTGCCCATTCCCTTTTACTCTTGGCAAAATTGCGAAACGCTTCAGGTACCGACTCCCACCCTCCGAATCGCTTTGCGAGGGTGAGCGGATAGTATTTTCCCGCCAGGCGGTAGGCCCACCGCGAAGGTATGCCGCGCTTTTTTCGGACTGCTTCACCCCAATCTTTCAGCAGTTCGTTGTCCTCCGGACGGACATATAGCCTGTTGGGTTTGAGTCCCGCAGCCCGGAGGGCCTCATTCCATTTAGGGAAAAGCCGAAAAAGGGAATACCTGGAGATTTCCACTTGGGCGGTGAATTCCAGGATTGACGGCGTGTGGCCAAGCTTCTTCGCTACTTCGGTTATGCGTCTTAAAATGTGCTGCTTGTTTAACACAGGTTTCGAGCTCGGTTGGGTGGCTTTGGAGTGCGGCGGCTTGCCGCTGCTTTTCTTGCGGCCATGTCTCCTGTGAGTAGGCAAACGTCTGCAATGACGGAAAAGCGGGAGCAAGCTCCCGCACTCCATAAAGGCGTGTAAGAGATTCAAACGATTCCAGCGAGACGCAAGTTGCTGCTGTGCGCGTGGAAACCGGTAAGCGAGGATAGAGGAAATCTACCCCTGGAAATGAAAAAAGCGGGAGAGGAATCTCCCGCTTTTGAGGCATAGGTTTCTACAGGAATTACTATACACGAATTGCTAGACTTTGATCAAGAAAAACTTGAGAGTGGGCCAGTTTGAATTTTTGACTTCTATCGTCACGATTCAAAAAATTCAAACCGGCCCACTTCCAAAAACTTTCAACACTGCAAATCGTCGACGGTTACCTTTGTGATTCTACGCCGCAGAGCCGCGGATGCGCATGGCGTAGAACGAGCGATAGACGAAGGTGAAGGAAACCGCGAAGAAGGCCGCGGCGAGAAGATGCGTCAAGTTGGCGCCTTGCGTGGCAGTCATGCTTACGGCAAGTTCCACCGCCAGCAAGCCGAAGAGCGTGGTGAACTTGATGACCGGGTTGAGCGCGACGGACGAAGTGTCCTTGAAAGGATCGCCGACCGTGTCACCTACGACCGTTGCATCGTGGAGCGGCGTGCCTTTTTGTTTGAGCTCGACTTCGACAATCTTTTTCGCGTTGTCCCATGTGCCGCCCGCGTTGGCCATGAAGATCGCCTGATACAAGCCGAAGATGGCGATGGAAAAGAGATAGCCGATAAAGAAGAATGGCTCGACGAAGGCAAACGCCAGGGTCGCGAAGAACACCGCGATAAAAATGTTCAGCATCCCCTTCTGCGCGTACCTTGTGCAAATCTCGACAACTTTCTTGCTGTCGGCGATGCTGGCCTTTTCGACGCCTTCGAGCTTGATATTGGCCTTGATGAATTCGACCGCGCGGTAAGCGCCGGTGGTTACAGCCTGCGTGGAAGCGCCGGTGAACCAGTAGATCATGGCGCCGCCAGTGATAAGGCCGAGGACAAACGGCGCGTGGAGCAGTGAGAGGTTGTTGACGTTTTCCGAGAGGCCTTTGGTAAGCGCCATGATGATGGAGAAGATCATTGTCGTGGCGCCGACGACCGCGGTGCCGATCAACACAGGTTTGGCCGTCGCTTTGAACGTATTGCCCGCCCCGTCGTTGGCTTCGAGCATCTCCTTGGCGTGCGCGAAATTGACGTCGATGTTGTAGTCCTTCTTGAGTTCCTGCTTGATGCCGGGAACTTGCTCGATCAGCGAGAGTTCGTAGACCGATTGCGCGTTGTCGGTGACCGGACCGTAGGAATCCACGGCAATCGTTACCGGCCCCATGCCGAGGAAACCGAAGGCCACGAGGCCGAAGGCAAAGACGGCTGGCGCCAGCATCATTGCGCCGAGATCGAGCGTGCTGATGAGGTAGCCGATGGACATAAGAAGAACCATCGCGAGGCCGATGTAATAAGCGGAAAAATTGCCAGCCACGAAACCGGAGAGAATTCCAAGGGACGCGCCACCTTCTTCCGCGGACGTAACGACTTCCTTGACGTGACGCGATTCAGTGGAAGTAAACACCTTCACTAGCTCCGGAATAATCGCTCCCGCGAGCGTGCCGCAGGAAATAATGGTCGCCAGCTTCCACCACTGCGAGTCATCACCGCCGAGCGAGGGAATAATCTGCGAGGAGATGAGGTAAGTGAGCGCGATCGAAACGAAGGAAGTGATCCACACCAGCGATGTCAAGGGCGCTTCGAAGTTCATTTTGTCGAGGCTGGCGTATTTCGCCTTGGCGATCACGCTGTTGATGAAGTAAGCCGCCGCGCTGGCCACAAGCATCACGATACGCATGACGAAAATCCAGACCAGCAGTTGCACCTGGATGGTGGGATTCTTCACCGCGAGCAAAATGAAGGTGATGAGCGCGACGCCCGTGACACCGTAGGTCTCGAAGCCGTCCGCGCTGGGTCCGACCGAATCGCCGGCGTTGTCGCCCGTGCAATCCGCGATGACGCCGGGATTGCGCGCGTCGTCTTCCTTAATTTTGAAAACGATTTTCATGAGGTCGGAGCCGATGTCCGCGATCTTGGTGAAAATGCCGCCGGCGATTCGCAACGCCGCCGCGCCGAGTGATTCGCCGATGGCGAAGCCGATGAAGCATGGCCCCGCGTAGCTGCCCGGGATGAATAGCAGGATCACCAACATCATCAGCAGCTCCACGCTTATTAGCATCATCCCGATACTCATGCCGGCCTCGAGCGGCGTGTGATAGATCGCGTAAGGCTTGCCTCGCAAGCTCGCAAAGGCGGTGCGGGAGTTCGCGAAGGTATTCACGCGGATGCCGAACCACGCGACGCCGTAGCTTCCAGCGATGCCAACGAGGCTAAAGAGCAGGATGATCGGCAAGGTGAGAGCAATGGGTTTTCCAGGCACGGGAGCCAGAAAACCGAAATAGAGCACGATGACGACGGCGATAAATATCCAAAGGAGAAGGAGGAATTTGCCCTGGGTAATGAGATAAGTTTTGCAAGTTTCGTAGATCAGTTCGGAAATTTCGAGCATGGATTTGTGAACCGGCAGATTCTTCAGGCGAGTGTAGATCATCAAGCCGAACAGCAAGCCCAAAACGCAAATTCCAATGCCGAACAGCAGCAATTTGTGACCATCAATCCCGAGGAATGAGACCGTCGAGAGATCGGGCAACGTCAGATTGGCCTCGCCGCCCCCCTCAGGGGAGGCCTTGGCCGCCGCAGACGCGACGCTCAAGAGCATGGCCGCTGCCGCTGCCACACAGGCGTTCGCAAACTTGAATTTCTCCGTGAATCGACCGCACAAGGACCAGGCACTCGCAAGCCAGGTGCTCATCAACAATCCTCCATTTAATTGTCGACCTCCGGTTCGCCGGTGCCGACTCAAGATCGTAACCCAGAGAAACAAATCTCCAGGTGACTGCTTCCCGCACACTACTCCAGCCGAACGCTATTGGGCGCGGCCTTCGAACGGCCGCTTGCACAGCAGCGCCGGGGGAGCACCGTTGCAGATTTCAAGAAAGCTCCCACTCCAAGAAGGGATACTACTCTGAGGCCATCGCGCGCCGATTTCCCGGTATCGGGGAAACCTAAGGACACCGCCCCTGGACGCTCCGCGCGAGCCTGAATAAAACGTAGATTTATAACATTTTGCAAATGGCGGGTCAAACCGGCGGTTATGAGGGGGGCGGCCAAAAGGAGCGTCACTGCCGCTGAGGATGAACGCTGGCAGAGCACACACGAGAAATAGGTATCGCGTCGATTAGGCAGGGTCAAAGAAGAGCGAACCGATGGTAATATGCGGGGTTCGTATGGGAACGATTGGCTTTGAGTGATTGGGGGGCCATGAGGAGCGAAACATTGCCGGCGGCATCCGCATCCGCGGGCCGAATTGCATTACGCCATGATTGGAAGCGAACCGAAGTGGAGGCGATTTACCGTACAGCCTTGCCCGAGTTGATTTTCCAAGCGCAGGGCGTGCACCGGCAATTCCATGCGCCCGACCGCGTCCAGACTTGCCAACTCCTATCCATAAAGACGGGCGGATGCCCCGAGGATTGCGCGTATTGCTCGCAGAGCGCGCACTACGAGGCCGACGTTACGAGGCAAAAGCTGCTTGACGCACCGCACGTGATCGGCGTTGCGCGCGAGGCGGCTGAACGCGGCGTCACGCGCTTTTGCATGGGCGCGGCGTGGCGGCAAGCCCCGGATGGCAACGAATTTGAAAATGTGCTGGAAATGGTGCGCGGAGTGTCGGCCCTGGGCATGGAAGTATGCTGCACTCTCGGCATGCTCACGGAGGGCCAGGCGGTCAAGCTGAAAGAAGCCGGACTCACCGCTTATAATCATAATCTGGATACTTCTCCGGAATTTTACGGGTCAATTATCACGACGCGCACCTACGACGACCGGTTAAAAACGCTTGCGGCGGTGAGGAAGGCCGGTATCACCGTGTGCTGCGGGGGAATTCTGGGCATGGGGGAGAGCGAGGCCGACCGCATCGGGCTGCTGCACCAACTTGCGACGCTGAAGCCTCACCCCGAGAGCGTGCCGATCAATATGTTGATGCGCGTTGCGGGGACGCCGCTGGCGAATGTGCCGCCGCTCGATCCGCTCGAGATGGTTCGAGCCATCGCAGCGGCGCGCATTCTGGTGCCTGCGTCACGCGTGAGGCTGGCCGCGGGCCGCAAACACCTGTCGAGAGAAGCGGTGACGTTATGTTTTCTTGCCGGGGCAAATTCGATTTTTGTTGGAGAAAAACTATTGACCACCGCAAATCCCGCTCCGGATGAAGATGAGAGACTATTACACGAACTGGGACTCAGGCCGGTGGAATCGCATGCCGTCTGAATTCCACCGCACGCCAGAGCCGTCCACGGACCCAGCGGCCGCGGTAACGTTTCCGAAACTAGCGTCGCGCGCGAGGTGCTTGCCCTAGTGCATACTTGTTGCAAGGGCCCGATCAGCGCGCGACCTCGGAAAAATTGGAATTGACAGGACGGGCATGAAGCGACACTTCTTTATCATTGGAACGGACACTGGCGTAGGGAAAACAACGCTGGCGGCGCTGCTTTGCGCCGCGCTCGATGCGGTGTACTGGAAGCCCATTCAAACTGGCACGCTCGAAGGGTCGGATCGCGCTACGGTGATGAGGCTCGCGGGCACCGGCACGGACCGGACGCTCGATGAAGTCTACAAATTCGTGCCGCCGGTTTCGCCGGATCTGGCGGCGCGCTGGGCGGGCGTCGAGATTGACTTGTCAAAAATCAATCTGCCAGCAAGCATTGCCAATGATTGGCTCGTCGTGGAGGGCGTGGGGGGCGTGCTCGTTCCCATCAATAACAAACAGTTCATGCTGGATATGATGGTGAAGTTCAAGCTCCCGATTATCCTTGCGGCGCGCAGCGGGGTCGGTACGGTGAACCACACGCTGCTTTCGCTGGCGGCGTTGCATGCGGCGGAATTGCAGGTGCACGGGGTCGTGCTGATCGGCGACCAGAATCGCGAAAACCGAGAGACCATAGAGCGCTTCGGCCACGTCCGCGTCATTGGAGAGCTTCCGCGCCTGCCTAATCTTCATCGTACCGCGCTCATGCAGGTCTTCATGAGTCACTTCGACCGCGCCGCGTTTTCCCAGTAGACCGGAGCGGAGTCCGTTCTCACATCGACAGAATCTTCGTTCGGGAAGGAACTCTATTTGAGCCTGGGCCTGAGCGGGTGGAAACAGAAAATCGTGGCGTTCGCGGGAGGGCTGGGCGCTCCGGGACTCCTGCTCATTTCCTTTCTCGATTCTTCCGTCCTGACGTTCCCGGTCATCAACGATCTGCTGCTCATCGAACTGTCCATCCAACATCCGGCGCGCATGCCGCTGTATGCGAGCATGGCCGGGTTGGGTTCGTTGCTCGGTTGCGTGCTGCTGTTTTTTCTGGCGCGAAAGGGCGGGGAAGCGTTCTTCCACAGCAAAGCAGGCCATCGCGCATTTACCATTCGACATTTCGTGGAACAGAACGGTTTCGCAGGGGTTCTTATTGCCGCGCTCCTGCCACCGCCGACGCCCTTCAAGTTTTTCGTGTTTGCCGCGGGCGTATTTGAAGTGCCGGTTCACAGCTTTGTGTCGGCGATCGCGCTGGCGCGGGCGTTCCGGTATTTCGGGGTAGGCTACCTGGCCGTCCGCTATGGCGCGGACGCCATGCCGTATCTGGCGGCGCACAAGCTGCAAGTAGTAGTGTTGGTTATCGCGCTAGTTGCGGTGAGCTACGCACTGTCGCGGCTTGTGCTGCGCGCGAAACATCACGATCCGCTCCAAAAATAGCGCGGCCTCAGCGGCTCTTCCGCTCCTGCGCCCAGACTATTTCCTGGTTGACGATTGTGCCCCCGGGGTTTATCTCAACCAGCGCAAGGATTTCCCGTTCCGATTGTCCCGTCGCGGTATAGCGCAAATCCCGCAACTCCACCCGGAAACCGGTCTCCGTTTTCTCGATGGTGGCTTTTGGGAATTGCGCGACTCTCAGAAATGCCTCGGCGGAAGGCGCGGTGCGCGCCACGTCCAGTTGGGGCGATGGTTCCGGTTTGTGAAGCGTCACTCCGGCATCGGGGTTTAGCGAAGCTCCCGATGTTGCATTGATTCTAATTTGACGCAGGGCGGATTCTGTTTCGACGATGCCATTCCAGGTGACGAGCGATGTGGAAAGGGGATATGCCGCAACCCGACGAGGCAGCTCGCCGCGATAGCTGACGGATTCGAGCGCCCTAACGGCGTTCGAATGAAGAATTGCGCGCGCGCCAACATAGAGCACGACAAGAGAGAGCCCGATGATTGCGCCGGTTTGCCCGCGAGGCTTCTTGTCCTTGGCTCCGATCTCCGCGCTCACCAGCCGCAGAAGTTCCGGCAGAAGGATGGCCGCGATCAGGAAGGCGAGAATGATGGGGTCGAGCGTAGGGAGCCAATCCGCGGCGATTCGCCACGTGCTGAAAGGCCAGAGGAGCGAAACGCCGTCCGATTGGCACACATCCATCGCCAGATGAAGACATCCCGCAAGCAGTGTCAAGAAAAACAATACAACAGCTGAGAACCGGGTGCGTAACGACTCCGGCGCGAGCACACGATAAAGAAGTGCACAGAGGCCAGCGAAAAAAACCGCGGCGAAGAGGGAATGAGTGAACGTAAGATGCCACTTTAAGTAGGTTGCAGGGCTGAAGGCGGCGCTGAATCCATCCACGTCCGCGCCGATTCCCGCGACGATCACGACAGGCCACACGGCCAGCGGGGCGCGGGGGAATGCAGCCCGCATCAAGGCGAACGAGGCGAGCGCGTGCGTGCCTACGTCCATGGCGGCCTCAGGAAGCCCCGTTGTTTTGTCCCGGAAAAGGCTCTCGCGGCACCAGCAGCTTCAAAGCGCGCGGCACAATTTTGAATTCAACAGGCAGACGCGCCAATGGCTCGCCATCAATTTGCGCGTAGACGGGGTGCTTGTCCAGCGGTTCGCAGACGATCCTGTCCGCCTTCCAAAAGAAGACGCCTTTGGTTTTACGCATCTCGCCAAACCAGAGCTTCGGCAGATAGCTCAAATAACGCATGCCACTGCGCGTGGTCACCGCCATACCTTCGAATTCATTTCCAAACAAGTCGGCGCGCGTGGTGATCTTAAATGGCCCGCCGTAGTGTTTTGTTCTTCCGATCACCACCAACGACGAGTTGATTTCCTGGTCGCCCGAAACGACTTTGAAGAGCGGAAACTTGTAGCGGAACATTGCGTGCACGCCTTGCCACCAGTACGCCAGGATGCCGATCCGTGCCTTCAGATCGAGATCCAGGGAATAGACCATGATGCCGTCCGGCCCCGCTCCGGCGACGCTCAGGAAGAAACGCTTTTTCTCCGGCTCTTCGAGCGGGGTGGCGAGTCCTAGCGCGATTTCTTTCACCTGGCCGTTTACGAGAAGCTGGGCTGCGCGCGGAATATCCCACGGCAGCCCCAATTCTTTTGCCAGGACGTTTGCCGTGCCGCCAGGCAGCAGCGCCATGGGCACGCGTTGGCCGTTCGGCTGCGCGGCCAGTCCATTGATAATTTCGTTCAGCGTGCCGTCGCCGCCGCAGGCGATGACGAGCTGCCTGCCATCCGCGCCGGCCCGCTGCGCCATTTGCGTTGCGTCGCCCGGTCCGCGGGTCTCGGCGAGTACGGTATCGATGCCGTTCGAGGAAAAAATCTGCCGCGCCGCTTCGATTTGCCGCCTCCGGCCATGGCCGCCGTTGCCGGCGTTCGGGTTGTGAATCAACAGCGCGTTTCTGAGCTCGCCGGTCATGGCCCTCCCTGGCACTCCCGCAAAAACTCCATTCTATATAAAATAGGCCGGATTCCAGTAGCGGGTCAGTTTGAATTTTGACCCCTATTGTCACGATCAAGAAAGTTCAAACTGACCCGCTGCTCGGATTCCCGATACCTGTTATTCCCCGGGGGGCGCATGGCCAAAGCAGCAGCCGCTGCCGTAAAAAATGAGATCGAGCAGCTTCGCGAGAAACTGCGGTATCACGAATACCGCTATTACATTCTCGACGATCCGGAAATTTCCGACGCTGCGTTCGACCGCATGATGGAGCGCCTCAAGGAGCTGGAATCGGCGCACCCGGAATTGATCACGCCTGATTCTCCGAGCCAGCGTGTGGGGGGCGCGCCGCGCGAAGGGTTTCAAACGGTGCGCCACGCGCGCCCCATGCTCAGCCTGGACAACGCGTTCTCTTATGACTCTTTGCGCGATTGGGACCGCCGGGTGCGCGAAGGCAGCGGCCGCGAAAAAATCGAATACATCGCCGAGCACAAATTTGACGGCCTCAGTATCTCGCTGCAATACGCAGACGGCGTGCTGGCGCGCGGCGTGACGCGCGGCGACGGGACGACCGGCGAAGACGTCACGCCCAACGTGAAGACCATTCGCTCGATCCCGTTGCGCATCGAAGAAGCAGCCCGGAAGAAGGCCAAGCTACCCGCTGAATTCGAAGTGCGCGGCGAGGTCTTAATGCCGCGCAAGTCGTTCGAAGCAATGAACCGCCAACAAGAGCAATCCGGCGGGAAGATTTTCGCCAATCCCCGAAGCGCGGCTGCCGGGTCTGTGCGTGTCCTCGATCCCACGATTACCGCGTCGCGGCGGCTCGAGTTTTTTGCGTACTACCTCCTCGTCGACGGCAAAGTACCTTACGGCAAACATTCCGAATCCTTGCAAGCGCTGAAGCAATTACACTTCCGTGCTTCGGACGATTGGAAGCTCTGCGCCGGGATCGAGGAGGTTTTTGCATACTGCGACGCTTGGGATGCCAAACGCGAGAAACTGCCCTACGAAATCGATGGCGTGGTCATCAAGGTCAACTCCATCCCCATTCAAAACGAACTGGGATTCACGGCAAAAGCACCGCGCTGGGCCATTGCCTACAAATATCCCGCGCAGCAGGAATCCACTGTCGTCAATGACATCATCGTTCAGGTCGGCCGACTAGGGACATTGACCCCGGTCGCCGTGCTCGAACCGGTGCAAGTTGGCGGCGTCACTGTCAGCCGTTCCACACTCCACAACATGGACGAGATCGAGCGCCTTGGTCTCCAGATCGGCGACACGGTGCTCATCGAGCGCGCCGGCGAAGTGATTCCGCACATTCTGAAAGTGACCAAGGAAGGGAAGCATCGCAAGCCTTTCCGCATGCCCAAGAATTGCCCGGAGTGCGGCAGCACCATTCATAAATCCGACGACGAGGTTGCCTATCGCTGCGTGAACGCCGCCTGCCCAGCGAAACGCAGGGAGTCGCTGCTGCATTTTGCAGGCCGCCATGCCATGAACATCGATGGCCTGGGCGACAAAATTGTCGACCAGCTTGTGGATAAGGGTATGGTGAAAGATGTCGCCGATCTGTACGCGCTCAAACTCGAGGAAGTGGCCGCACTCGAGCGCATGGCGGAAAAATCCGCGCAGAATTTGCTGGACGAGATCGAAGCCAGCAAGAAAAGCAGCCTCGCGCGTTTGATCTATGCGCTGGGCATTCGCTTTGTGGGCGAGCGGACCGGGCAACTCCTCGCGGAGGAATTTTCTTCACTCGACGAATTCGCCGCGGCCAAGGAAGAAAAGTTGGTGGAGGTCCATGAAGTCGGCCCGAAAGTAGCCGCTAGCATCGCCGAATTTTTCTCCGAGCCGGCCAACCGCCAGCTCATCAAGAAATTGTACAAGGCCGGGGTTCGCCCGACCGCGGAGAAGCGCGAGGTGAAGAGCCAGAAGTTTGCGGGCAAGAGTTTTGTATTCACGGGAGGACTTGCCAACCGCTCCCGCGAAGACGCCGGCGAGCTCGTCAAGCAGCACGGCGGCAAAATCTCAGGGTCCGTCAGCAAGAAGACCGACTACGTCGTCGTAGGCACCGACCCCGGCTCAAAATACGACAAAGCCAAGGAACTGGGTGTCTCCATCCTCACCGAATCCGAATTCGAAAAACTCCTCGGATTAAAGTGATTTTTCTCTGGCATTAACCGCTTGTTGGGTTCGAGGCGAGCATGTCACCGACGCATTGTTCTGGCCCGCAAAGCGCTATAATAAGAGCTGGCGGACGGGCCGGGTGATCGCTGGCTTGGCCATCGCAAGATGGCCGGGCGGGAGGAAAGTCCGGACACCGTCCTGAAACCTGTTGGCCGCTCTGCGGTCGGCAGAAGCAGGAAATGGGCAACGCGCCTGGTAACACCAGGGGAGCTGTAGCACAGACTTGAGTCTGTGCCTCTTAAGCCGCTGAGTTTAATTGCTGCGGCCTCGATAGAGTCCACAGGCTAAAGCCTGTGCTACCGTTCACGGAAAGTGCCACAGAGAATATACCGCCGGCGGAGCGCAGCACGGTGACATCGCGCAGGAAAAACCTGCGGGACGTCTTCCCATCGCTCGCATCGTTTGGCAAGGGTGAAAAGGTGGGGTAAGAGCCCACCGCCCCGGTGGCAACATCGGGGGCACGGAAAACCCCGCGTGGTGCAAGGCCAAATAGGAGGGGAGAGCCGGCCCGGCTCGTTGAGGCAGCGTTTCCGCAAGGAAACGCGCTCCTTCGTCGATGGCGCAAGTCATCGCGTTTGCAAACCCTCGGGTAGGCTGCTCGAGTCACGCCGCGAGGCGCGACCTAGAGGAATGATCGCCGCGACATACCGTCCGTTCTGCGGGCGACGTGCCGCACAGAATCCGGCTTACAGGCCCGTCCGCCAATTTCTCACTTTCCCCGCCACCTGCCGTATGATGGTTTCATGCGGCTTCTGCTCGTTGAAGACGATTCCCGTATCGCGCGCTTTGTCGCCAAAGGTTTGCGTGAGCAGGCCTACGCCGTCGATGTCGTAGCCACCGGCGAAGAAGCCTTGTATCAGGCGGAGATCAACAACTACGATCTGATTATTCTCGACGTAATGATTCCCGGCCGCGATGGTTTCGCGGTCTGCCGCGAACTGCGCAAGACGGGCCAGCGCGTCCCGATTCTTATGCTCACCGCGCGCGATGCCGTCGAAGACCGCATCACGGGCCTCGATCAGGGCGCGGATGATTACCTCACCAAGCCATTTGAATTTCGCGAGCTGCTTGCGCGCCTTCGCGCGCTCCTGCGGCGTTCGGGCGAACTGCGTCCCGCCCGCATCGTCGTCGGCGACCTGGTATTAGACGCCGCGGGGCAGACCGTTTCTCGCGCCGGCCAAAGCATTCCACTTACGGCAAAGGAGTACGCGCTTATAGAATTCCTCGCGCGCAACGCCGGACGCGTCGTGGGACGCGCGGAAATCGCCGAGCATGTCTGGGACGAATCTTTCGACGCTTTCTCCAATCTCATCGAGGTCTACATCAATCGCCTGCGCCGTAAGATTGACGAGGGAGCCGCGATCCCGCTTCTGCACACGCGCCGCGGGGCGGGCTACGTATTGGGTGATGCTTCCATTGCGGCGGCGCGCGAGCTTAAATCACCAAGCGTACCCCGCAAGTCACGCCCCAAACCTGCCCCACCGGTCAGGAAGAGCCATGCTTGAATCCGTCCGAGTCAGGCTGACCCTCTGGTATGCGGGCGTCCTTACATTGGTTTTGGTTGCGCTGGCATTGGGGGGCTATTTTATCTTCCGGCAGAACGCTGTTCACCGCACCGATGGCGATCTAGCTGAACTTTCCAATGCTTTTGTTACGACGCTCGAAGCCGAAATGGAAGATCAGCCGGGTCCCGATCGATTGAAAAATGCCGCTTTGGTTGCGATCAACGAACATCGCTTCCGCGACCATATCTTCGCCATTCTCGATTCGGAGGGGGGCCTGTACATCTCTTCTCTCGACTTTACCTCCACAAAATCATCTCCAGAATCCGTTCCCGAAGACTTTTTGTCTTCCGCCTCTTTTCGCAAACTTGTAGAAGCTAGTTCGGGGGCCGATCGTCTCTACCAGAACGTGAAAGGCGGCAGGTCAGGCTATCGGGGATATGCGCGGCACTTTGCCGCGAGAGGCCGAACCTTCACGCTCGTCATTTTGCGTTCCCTCCATACGCAGCAAGAGATGCTGGAAGAAATTACGGCCACCTTTGCCTGGATCATTCCGATCGGGGTTTTGCTGGCCAGCGTCGGGGGATATTTTCTTGCGCGCAAAAGTCTGGCCCCGGTGGTTGCCATGAGCACGCAGGCCGGCCGCATCGGCGCTTCCAATCTCCACGAGCGCCTACGCGTGAAAAACGAGAAAGACGAACTGGGTCATCTGGCGCGCGCATTCAACCGGCTTCTCGACCGCCTTAATGAATCTTTCGATCGCCAGCGCCGCTTCATGGCCGATGCTTCCCACGAATTGCGCACTCCCATTGCGATCCTCCGCGGCGAAGCGGAAGTCGCGCTTTCGCGTCCCGAACGTTCGCTCGAGGAATACCGGGAATCGCTGGAGGCGGTGCGCGCGGAGTCGCAGCGTTTGACCCACATCGTGGAAGATCTTTTCACGCTGGCCCGTGCCGACGCCGGGCAATATCCGCTCTCGCCTCAGGACTTTTATTTCGATGAGCTGGTGGCCGATTGCACCCGCGCTGCCCGCACGCTGGCGCTTGCGAAAAACATCTCGCTCCAGTGCGACGCTGTCCCCGAATTGCCGATTCACGGCGACGAGGCCCTTCTTCGCAGAATGATCCTCAATCTTCTGGACAACGCGATCAAATACACCCCGGAAGGCGGGCGGGTTACGCTGCTTTGCCGCCGCGAAAACGGAAAATACGCTTTGAGCGTCAACGATACAGGCCCGGGCATTTCCCCGGATCTGCAACCTCGCATCTTCGAGCGATTTTTCCGCGCCGATAAGGCCAGGTCGCGCGCCGAAAACGACGGCGGGGGAGCCGGGCTCGGGCTTTCGATCGCCCGCTGGATTGCGGAAGCCCATCGCGGGACGCTCGAACTTTCCCGTTCCGACGCCACCGGCAGCACCTTTGTGGCATTCTTGCCAGCGGATCCCTCCGCTTCCCACCTCCAGGCGCGTTAATCCTCCGTTTATCTCCGCGTCGTTAGCCTTTTCTTTGAGCTTGCAATCTTGTTTAGCGGTGCTTCATTCAGGAGTGCCCGTGAGAATCGCCGTGAACGCTAAATCCGTGGTGCCCATCGTCACCCTCGCCGCTGGCCTATTTTTGGGAACACCCGCCGTTGCGCGCGCCGGACAACAACAAGAAACGCCGCCACCGGCCTCTGCCGAAAAGGCGCCGCCAGCTCAACAGGCAACTCCCGCGGCGCCTCTGCGTTTGACCTTGCAGGCCGCGCTCGACCTCGCCCGAAAGAACAACGTGCAGTATCAGGCTGCCGTCACCAACTCCGGGCTGGCACGCGAAGATCGCACGCAAGCGCGGGACGCGTTGCTTCCTTCTGTTGCTTATAACAATTCCGCGATCTACAGTCAGGGTACTGGCGCCAGAGCCCAAGCGCTCGGAGCTACTACTCCAGTCATTTTTATCGCCAATAACGCGGTCCACGAGTACATCAGCCAGGCGAATATTCATGAATCGATCGATGTCGCGGGATACGCCGCGTGGCGTCGCGCTTCGGCCGCGGCGGCGGTTGCTCGCGCGCAGGCTGAAATTGCATCTCGAGGCCTCGTCGTTACCGTGGTGCAGGGCTATTACAACCTGGCCGCGGCCCAGCACAAGCTTGAAACCGCCAAGAAAGGCGCAGACGAAGGCGATCGTTTTCTTAAACTTACGCAGAACCTCGAACATGGAGGCGAAGTCGCGCATTCCGACATCGTGAAGGCCGAGCTTCAGGCCCAGGACAGGCGGCGGCAGCTTCAGGAGGCGCAACTCGCGCTCCTCAACGCGCGCCTTGATTTTTCCGTGCTGATTTTTCCGGACTTCAACGATAACTTCGAGGTCGCGGATGATTTGCACGCGGCCATCCCTTTGCCCACCCTGGCGGAAGTTCAACAGCAAGCCGCCCAGCAAAATCCCGATATCCGCGCCGCTCTTGCGGCGGTTCAGGCGGCCGATCACGATGTCCTTGGAGCCCGGGCCGGATACCTTCCTTCACTGACCCTGGATTATTTCTACGGCATCGATGCGGCGCACTTTGCGGTGAATACGGCTATCGGCAATCAGAAATTCTCGAATCTTGGCAGTTCCATTGTCGGCTCCCTGAATATTCCCATCTGGAACTGGGGCGCCACGCAGAGCCGCGTCAAGCAAGCCGACTTGCGCCGCGCCCAGGCCAAGCGCGAACTTTCTCTCGCGCAACGCACCCTTCTGGCGGAGATTCAATCGCTCTACGCCGAGGCGGGGACAGCGCTGGATGAGCTGGGCGGCTTGAACCGTTCGGCCGAACTTGCTGAGGAAAGCCTGCGTCTGACAACGCTGCGCTACACAAATGGCGAATCGAACGTCCTCGAAGTCGTCGATGCCCAAACAACTTACGCGCAAGCCAACGCCGCCTATCAGGATGGCGCCGTCCGCTATCGCGTAGCCCTGGCGAATTTGCAAACTCTAACGGGAGTACTGACAACTCCATGAAACTCAAAATGACGAATCCCCAAACAGCCCGTCACATCGCACTCGCAGTCGCCTGCGTTGCACTCGGCGCGGCTTTCCAGATAAGCGGTTGCGGAGGCGCTGAAAAAGAAAAAGAGCCCGTGGCCAGCGTGCAAGTTACACCGGCGCAGCGCTCTCCCATCGCGCAAATCATCTCTTCGGAGGCGGTCGTGTACCCCCTGGAGCAAGCCACCATCGCCCCAAAAATTACTTCGACGATTACAAAATTTGAAGTGCAACGGGGCTCTCCTGTCAAAAAGGGCCAACTACTTGCCGTTCTTGAGAACAAGGATCTTGCAGGGGCCGCCGAGTCAAGCCAGGGTGATTTCAAGCAAGCTGAGGCCGCCTACGTAATGAACGTGGGCGCCAGCCTGCCTCAGCAAATTCAGAAAGCGGAGCTCGATGCGGCCGCGGCGAAAGTCGCGTTTGACGCGCAGCAGAAAGTCTATGACAGCCGCAAGGACCTCTATCAGCAGGGCGCCATCCCCCGTCGTGACTTCGATTCGGCAGAGGTTGCTCTGTTGCAAGCGCGCAGCCAGAACGAACAGGCCCAGCGCCAGCTCGCCGATTTGCAACGCCTGGGGAAGGAGCAGACGCTGAAATCCGCACTCGGCTCCAAGGAATCGGCGGAAGGCAAAATGCGCAATGCAGATGCCATGCTCAGCTATTCGGAAATTCGGAGTCCCATCGACGGCGTGGTCACCGACCGCCCGTTGTACGTCGGAGATCTTGCCGTCGCCAATCAGCCCATTCTCACCGTGATGAATGTGAGCAGGCTGATCGCCAAATCGCACATCGCCCAGTCCGAAGCTTCTTCTCTCAAGGTGGGGAATCCTGCTGAAATAAGGATTCCAGGCATCGACACTGCCGTAAAGGGCCGCGTCAGCCTGGTCAGCCCGGCCCTCGATCCCGGCAGCACTACGATTGAAGTTTGGGTCGAGGCTTCCAAACCTGACCCGGCGATCAAACCTGGCATGAGCGTGGAAGTGGTGATGACCGCGAAAACGGTGAAAGATGCTGTCGTTGTCCCCACGGCTGCGGTGTTCAAAAATGCCGACGGCGCCGACTATGTCCTTCTCGCGGGCAGCGACAAGAAAGCTCACGTCAAGACCGTTCAACTCGGTGTCCGCACCAGCGATCTCACCCAAATCGTGAGCGGCGTTTCCGTGAATGACCCCATTATCACGACCGGAGGCTACGCCGTTCCGGATGACACGCAGATCAAAGTCGAAGCCCCCGGCTCTTCTGAAAAAGAAGCTGCCGACAAGGGCGACAAAGAGGACGACAACAAAGACGCAAAAGACGAGAAGGACGCCAAGGACGGCAAAAAAAACCCCAAGTCAGCCGGCTCTTCGAAGCCACCGGCCAAGGATAAGGAGTAGCCGCGCATGGAACTCCGGCCAGACTCTCCTCGTGCGGCGACCCCAGCCGCGAAATCCGCCATGCCCTGGTTTCAACGGTTGTCACGTCCCATTTTGTTCTTAGTCGTCAGCCTGACTCTGGCTGGCGCGTATCTCGCATTTACGATCCCCATTGCGGTTTTCCCCAGCACAGACTTTCCGCGCATCGTCATAGGTGTGGACAACGGCGTCATGCCGATCGATCAGATGCTGGTAACAATTACGCGCCCCATCGAGGAGGCCGTCAATAGCGTCCCCGGATTGCAGAAAGTGCTCTCTGTTACGAGCCGGGGAACGGCGGAAGTGGATTTGTTCTTCGACTGGAAGTCCGACATGATTTTGACTTTGCAGCGTGTCGATGCCGTTGTTGCGCGCTTGCAGACGGAGCTTCCGTCCACAGCCAAGGTGGAGACGCATCGCATGACCTTTGCCGTCTTTCCAATCATTGGCTACAGTCTGACGTCGGACACGGTCCCGCCGAACAAGCTCTGGGAGATCGCCACCTACGATCTTAAGCCGCGCATGAACCGGCTCGATGGCGTGGCTACAATCATCATTCAGGGCGGACGCGTTCCCGAATTCCAGGTGACCCCTGATCCTGCGCGTCTTTTGGCTGCGGGCATAACAGTACCCGATATGCTCGAGGCCATTCGCCGCACCAATCTTATTGATTCACCTGGCCTCATCGAGAATGGTCACCAGCTCGTGCTTGGCCTCATTAGCGGCCAGGTACGATCCCCCGAGCAGATCGGCTTGATCGTCGTGAAGAATTCCCCTACCGGTGTGCCGATACGCCTCGGCGACATAGCAAAGATCGCGCCTTCCGTTGCGCCCGTATACACGGCCGTGACTGCCAACGGCAAACCTGCGGTGCTGCTCAACGTGGATCGGCAGCCCGACAGCAACACGCTGCAGGTCGCGAACGAAGTCCACGCTTTAATCAAAGAAATCATCCCGACTCTTCCGCCGGGGGTACACCTCGAGGCCTTTTACGACCAATCCACCATCGTCCACGATTCCATCGCCAGCGTTCGTGACGCTGGCCTGCTTGGACTCGTGCTTTCTTCCATCATTCTCGTTCTCTTCTTGCGCGATTGGGGAACTTCACTGGTCGCAGGTTTGGTCATTCCCGCGACCCTTATTATTACTTTCATCGTGCTCAAGTTTACGGACCAGAGTTTCAATTTGATGACACTCGGCGGTCTGGCAGCTGCCGTCGGGTTGGTCATTGACAACGCCATCGTCGTTCTCGAAAACATCGTCTTGCACCGCGACGCCGGGCAAGGCCGCTTCCAGGCCATCGAGAGCGCCCTGCGTGAATTGACCGTGCCGCTCATCGGCTCGACGGTTACACCAATCGTTGTTTTTCTCCCCTTGATTTCCATGACCGGCGTCACCGGCAGCTTCTTCCGCGCGCTCGCCATAACCATGACCGTCTCTCTCTTCACCTCACTCGTCTTGGCCCTGTCGTGGACCCCGATTCTCAGTCAATACTTCGTCCGCCGCAAAGACACTGCTGCGGTTCCCGTCGCGTCTCCGCAGGGGGGACCGGACATGGCAGCGCTCCTCGCCGCGGAAGAAGCGCACCTCTCCGGCTTCTTCGGGCGCATCGTCGAGTTCTACGGACGAACGATGCAATCCGTGTTGAAGCGTCCTTGGCTGCTAACCGCAAGCTCCGTGGTGATCGTTGTTGCATCAGTGGTGTGTTACAACTTTCTCGGCAGCGACCTGCTCCCAGCGATGGATGAGGGCGGGTTCATCTTGGACTATTTCACGCCGCCGGGCAGTTCGCTGGCGGAATCCAACCGTATCCTCCAGCACATCGAGCAAATCGTACGTGCCGTTCCGGAAGTCGAAAACACTTCGCGCCGCACTGGTTTGCAATTGGGCGTTGCCGCCGTCACGGAAGCCAATAACGGCGACTTCACTGTGAAGCTTAAGAGTGATCGCAAGCGCGCCATCGATGACGTCATTTCCGACATCCGGGGCCAGGTCGAGGAAGCTGAGCCCACCACCAAAATCGAGTTCGTTCAACTCCTGCAGGACATGATCGGAGACTTGACCAGTCAGCCCGAGCCTATCGTCATTAAGTTATTCTCCCCGGATGGCAAACTCTTGAACGAAACCGCCCCGCGTGTCGCCGATGCAATCGGGAAAGTGCACGGCGTCGTGGACATCCTCGACGGCGTCCAAAATGTTGTTAGCGGTCCCGCGGTGACGTATCAGGTGAATCCGGCGGTTGCCGCTCGCGCGGGTTTTTCTCCGGAGGAAGTAGCTACAAACGCATCGGCGATCCTGGAAGGCGAGCCTGTCCCGACGCCCGTCGTCCTGAACGACCGCGCCTATACCATTCGTATTCGCTTCCCTGATCAGAATCGTTCTTCTCTCGATCGCATGAGCAACACCTTGCTGACTAGCTCTACGGGACGCACAGCCACACTCGGTTCACTGGCCACCATCAGTACTGATCCCGGCGAGACAGAAATCCGCCGCGAGAATTTGCAGCGCCTGGTTCAGGTCACCGGGCGACTGGAAGGTGTGGACCTTGGCACCGGCATCGCTGCGGTGCAGAAGGCCGTCAACGATCTCCATCTGCCTTCATCGATCCGCGTCGAATACGGCGGCGTGTACCAGGAACAGCAGAAATCCTTCCGGGATTTGTTGATGGTCTTGTTTCTGGCTCTCGTGCTCTTGTTTGTCGCGTTGCTGTTTGAATTCCGGACTTTCTCCGCGCCCGCCGCGATTCTCGCCTCTTCGTTGCTCTCCACATGCGGCGGCTTTGTGGCTCTGCTTATCACCAAGACGACGTTCAACGTGGCTTCCTTCATGGGCATGATCATGGTCATAGGAATTGTCGCCAAGAACGGTATCTTGCTCCTCGATGCCGAGCACCGTTTTCGCGACCTCGGCTTTTCCGCCGAAGACGCCATGATTCAGGCCGGCCGCCGCCGTCTCCGGCCCATCGCCATGACCGCGCTGGCCACCATCGCGGGAATGCTTCCCTTGGCCTTGGCGATCGGAGCGGGCTCGCAAATGCTTCAGCCCCTGGCGATCGTCGTCATCGGCGGGCTCTTGAGCTCCATGGTGTTGTCGCTGATTTTCACGCCCGCAATCCATTACTACCTGCGGCCCAGAAAGGCGGAAGAACGAGCGGGAATCCCGGCCCAGACCTCGTTCGAATCCGGAGTGTAAAGCCCAGTTGCGCAAATGAAAATTCTTGTTGTCGAAGATGAAAAAGGGATGGCGCGGGTCCTTCAAAAAGGGCTTGAGGAGCAGGGCTATGTCGTCAGTTGGGCTTCCGACGGCCTCGCCGCGCTCGAGCTCGCCGGACTCAACAAATTCGACCTCATTCTTCTTGACGTGATGCTCCCTGGAATTAACGGCCTCGAAGTCACACGCCGCCTCCGCGACAATCGTCAGGATACCCCCATCCTGATGCTCACCGCTCGCGATGCCGTTCCCGACATTGTCAAGGGCTTCGAAGCCGGTGCCGACGACTATCTCACCAAACCTTTTTCTTTTGCCGTGCTACTCGCTCGCATCCGCGCGCTTGACCGCCGCCACAATGAGCTGCGCTCTCTATCTCTCCGCGTCGCGGATCTTACCCTGGACGTCCCCCAGCGCCGGGTCCTGCGCGCCCATCGCGAAATTCACCTTACGCCTACCGAATTTCGCCTCCTCGAATTCCTCATGCGCAGGGAAGGCAAAGTCGCCTCCCGCCGCGCCATTCTCGATGCCGTCTGGGGTCCTGCGGAAAATGTCGAGGAAAATACGCTAGATGCCTTTGTCAGGCTTCTCCGCCGTAAAATAGACGAAGGCGAGCCTGTGAGATTGATTCACACCGTGCGTGGACTCGGCTATCGTCTCGAACCCGATCCGGGCTCCGGAAATTGATCCTCTCTTCGGCTTCTCACAATGCCCGCACGTCAGCGAGAAAATGCTCCATTTCCGGGCCGACCATTCGTGAAAATTTGTTCATGTTGAATTCAAACTCCCACTATCCTCCATTCATCTGCCAGTAGCATTTCACGCCCTTAATAGTCACGTTCCGATGGCGGGCTCCATGCCCGTCGTGTAGTCCGCCCAGGTCGCCCATTTTCAGGTGGGCGGGGAATCATTCAGAGATTGATTGGGGGTGTGTGGATGTTTAGTTCCAAGAAGTGCTTTTACATTTTGGTTGTGTGCCTGGCTTTCGCCATGTCTTCGTTTGCCCAGGAACGCAAAGGCACGATTTCCGGAAGTGTTAAGGATTCCGCAAGTTCGGCCTTGACGAGTGCACTCGTTGAGCTTTTACCGCTGGGGAAGAAGACCGCGTCGGATGACCAGGGGCAATTCCGGATAACGGACGTGCCCGCGGGTGAATATACGCTGAGTGTTTCGTATGTGGGATTTGCGGTTTCCAACTCCACGGTCCAGGTTGAGGGCGGGAAAACGGCGAACGTGGACGTCGTCTTAAAAGTTGCTTCGCAGAGCGATCAGGTCATGGTTACGGCGGAACGCCTGCAGGGCGAAGCCGAGGCCATCAACATTGAGCGCCTGTCTGACGACATTGTGCAAGTCCTTCCAGAGCGGGTTATCAACAGTTTACCGAACACCAATATCGCCGATGCAGTCGGCCGCGTGCCGAGCGTTTCTCTTGAGCGCGATGAAGGCGAAGGCAAGTACGTGCAAATACGCGGCACTGAACCGCGCCTCAGCAACGTCACTGTCAACGGTGTGAACCTGCCTTCTCCGGAAGGCGCGGTTCGCAACATCAAGCTGGACGCTGTTCCCGCCGCTTTGGTCGAGCGCATCGAAGTTTTCAAGACGCTTTCCGCCAGCCAGGATGCCGATGGCATCGGCGGCACCGTCAATTTGGTCACGCGAACCGCCGGGGAAAAGCCGATCTATGCATTAGGGGGCACGGGCGGATACAATCCCCTCCAAAACGGATTCGGGCGCGGCGAATTTGATACAACATTTGGCAAGCGCTTCGGCGTGAGCAAGAAATTCGGTTTCTTGCTAAACGGCGAATTCGATCAGACCAACCGCGGTATTGACGACCTCGAGCCGGCGCAAACGACCGGGACCGATCCGGTAAGTGGCCGCAATGTGGCGTTTGCCAACACCGAGGATCAACGCTCTTACAGCTACTACCGGTCGCGCTATGGCGTTTCCGCTGGTATCGACTACAACATAAAGCCGGGAACCAGCGTTTACGCCAGGGGGCTCTTTTCCGATTTTCACGATTACGGCGAGACCTGGGTTTATACGCCGAATGCAGGAAACACGATTAAGTCGGTCTCTCCAGACAACACCCAGATTACTTTCGATAACGCACAGGATTGCGTTGCCGTTAATCAGGCAGCTGACGTAGCAAACCCAGGTAGCAACCCCTGTTCGCCGGGTTCCTATCAGTATCGCCATTACGTCCGCCGACCTGACCAGCAAGTCTACAGCTTCTTGACCGGTGCAAGGCACGACCTGTCCTCTCTCTTGATCACCTATGAGTTCGCGGGCTCGCGTTCGCACAACATCGGCGGCCAGGATTTTGAGACCTCGAACTTTGGCGGAGCAGCAGCAAGCTACGGTCCCACTGGAAATCTACTCCCAGGATCGAACGGCGCGGACCTCGCGGTGAACCTGAGTAATCCGCGGCGGCCCAAATTCAACGCCCTCGATGGCAGCAATCTTTTCGACCCGACGCAATATCTGTTGGCGAACACTTCGATTACGCACTACATCGCCACACAGCTCAATTTCCAGGGTGCCGCGTCCGTGGCTAGGCGCTATAACGCGCATTCGCATCTGGGAACTTTCGAGGCTGGAATCAAGATCCGGAATTCCCACTCAACACAAAACGAAAGCGATCAACTTTTGAACTATAACGGCACCACGATTACGCTGCCTTCCGTCGTGGGTACCTATACTAACCCCAGCTACTACGACAACTCTTTCCGCATCGGCGCGCAGTCCTATGGACCAACTTCGAGCTACGACACAATTATAAAATCGTTCCTTGCCAACCAAGGACAGTTCTCGTTGAATCAAGCCACAAGCATTCGCCGTTCCGCGGGCGCCTTCTATGATGCCAATGAACGGATCTATGCCGGCTACTTGCAGAACGTGATCTCCTTTGGCAAGTTCCGACTGCAAACGGGCGTTCGCTTTGATGCCGCAGACACCGGCTTCTTGGCTAATCTCATCCAAACGAGCGATCCCAATGACCCGACAGTCACTCCGAGCAACCCCAGAATCACTCCCAACCCCCGAACCGCGGGTTACTTCAACGCCTTGCCCAGCGTGCAAGTGCAATATCAGGTCGAAAAGAACACCAACCTTCGTCTAAACTACAGCCAGGGCATATCCCGGCCCAACATCGGGGACCTCGTGCCTACCACTGTTGTGGATCCGAATGCCAGCCCAAAGACCGTTTCCGAGGGAAATCCCAACCTTAAACCGACCAAAGCTAACAATTACGACATCTTGATCGAGCACTATTTCCAGCCTTTGGGCATTCTGCAAGGTGGATACTTTTATAAGCAGTTGTCCGATCCGATTTACCCGACAGCGAGTACGCTCGGTCCAAACGACCCGAATGCTGGATTTAGGCTTCTGCAGTCGATCAACGGCCCCAGTGCTCACATCCAGGGCATCGAAGTCTCCTGGGAACAGCGCTTCTCGTTCCTCCCGGGATTGCTTAGCGGACTCGGGGTGGCCGCGAACTACAGCTACACACAGTCCGGGGTGTCATTCCCATCCACATTTGACGGCGGGCGAATTGACAACGCTCCCCTGGCACGCCAGGCACCTAATACTTGGAACGCTGGCTTTACGTATGATAAAAGCCGCTTCTCCATGCGCTTTGCCGTCAGTCACAACGATGCCAACATCGCGTTTTACAACTTCTCTCACGTTGATGCGGCAACGGACCGGGACCCCATCCTTGGACTCAGAGGTCCTGGTGGCGACGTCTACTTCTACGCTCACACGCAGTTTGACATTCAAGGCAGCTACCGCATCCACAAGGGTCTTCGCTTCGAGGCTTCCGGCCTGAACCTCAGTAACGAGGTTTTCGGCTTCTATCAAGGCAGCACGATCTATCCCATCCAGCGCGAATACTACAAGCCGACAGTTTCCTTCGGCGTCCGCTGGAGCTCCTCGGCGGAATAGGGCCGCAGCTTTACCGCGGATCGCGGCGCGCAGCTTCGCGGTTAAGCGTGGATGGTGAGCCAAGCTCACCACCCCTTTTTTCTTGTATCCCCCAATTCGTCGTAGCTCACTAGTTGATCATCGCTGGTTCTGAAATCTGCTCTGGCCGTATTTAACAGACCATATAAACCGCATTCATCTGCCGTTCTTCTTCTTCGTTCCAAATGGGCCTGACCGGCGGGGTGCCGTGTCATGCGTGTGGTTGTATCTGCCTGAGCGACAGCCCGGCACATCGATGACTGTTCCTCAATCGCACTGAGGGGTGTATCCATGTTCCATTCAAAAAGAAATTTCTTAAGTCTCTTTGTATTGCTCGCCTTGCCGATGCCATCGCTGGCGCAGACGGATCGTGCCACGCTCGAAGGCACGGTGACGGACAAGACCGGCGGCACAATTAGCAATGCGAACGTTAAAGTCACTGAGGCGGGTACCGGCATTAGTCAGGAACGCAAAACCAACTCCAATGGCTATTACCGTTTTCCAGGTCTCGCTGTTGGCGAGTACACCGTCACCGTTTCAAACACCAGTTTTAAAACGAAGGTTCTTGATCATGTCGCACTCAAGGTAGGCGAAACTCACACTCTTGATGTCCCCATGGAAGTGGGCTCGATCGAGGAAAAAGTAGAAATCAGAGCTGATGCTTCGCCTGCGGAGCGTAGCTCCGCGGAAGCCGCAACTGTCATTAGCGCCGATCAGATTCTTAATCTACCCAATAACGGCCGCGATTGGGCCAGCTTTACGCTTCTCGCACCATTTGCACAGGACGACGGTGGCGGGGATCAACGAACGATTCGTTTTGCAGGACGCGCGCGAGACGACAACAATTTCAACTTCGACGGCGTGGACGCCGGCGGTATTCAGGAGCAAGCGCAGAAATCACAAACCCGTTTGCAGATTTCTCAAGATGCGATCGCCGAATATCGCGTAGATAGCGCTCTGTATGACGCCGAATATGGCACGCAAGCTGGCGGCCAGATCAATGTTGTCACCAAGTCCGGTACAAACGATTTCCACGGAACGGTCTTTGGCTATCTTAGGAACTCCGCTTTCGATGCCCGCAACTTCACGGATTTCGATATCAATGGGAATCCAGCCATACCACCTTTCCGAATGGGTCAATTCGGCATGACTCTTGGCGGTCCGATAAAGAAAGACAAGACCTTTTATTTCCTAAACTATGAAGGCTTGCGGCAATTGCAATCTGGGGTGACGCAAGCCACAGTTCCGACCGCGGCCATCGCGCAGCAGACTCTGGCTGCTTCTCCGCAGATGTGCTCCATCTTGCAAGCCTTTCCTTGGCGCGCCTCAACCGGAACGATTGGAAGCTGCTCGCCCAAATTCGTCTTCCCTGATGGTTCTTTCACAAACGTTGGCCAGGCCGCCGATGCCGATCTTTTTACGCACGCAGCGCCCACCACCGTCAACGAGGACACCTGGCTGGTGCGCATCGATCATAAGTTCAGCGACAAGACCGCCCTTTACGGCAGGGCACAGCGTGATATCAGTCTCGTGAACGGGCCAAACGGCAATTCCGTTGCACTGGACCGCGTTCGCACCATCAACCACCCGGCAAATTATTTCATCGCGCTCCAGTACGCGTTCTCATCGAACGTGGTTAACGAAGTAAAAGTTTTCGTGAACAGATCGCCCTTCATCAATCCCCAGGCCAGCGTTCTGCCTTATTCCGTCTCGACCAACGACTGGACCACCATCAACAACAACAATGCCGACCACGAGGTCGGCACCACCTACGGAGTCATTGACAATCTAACCTGGACCCGCGGTAGGCATACCTTTAAGACTGGCATCGAGATTCGCCGAATTCGCCTCAATCAAGGGAAGACTGCCGATAACCAGCTCTTCTTTACCGATAACTCCGGCACCGCAAATACCCTGTTCGTAAGTGGGCAGATATCCGAACTGCTATTCAACGCTCCTTGGTGCTGCCACAAATACCGCCGCACATTTTTGTTGCCGTACTTCCAGGATGAGTGGAAAGTGCGCCCGAATCTTACCCTGAACCTCGGCCTCCGCTGGGAGTACTATGGCGTCGCAACCGAAAAAGACGATCGAACGACCGTATTTGATTTGAATCAATTTCACGGCGCGTGCCTCGGATCCGGTTCATTCAACACGCCTTTCACTGTTCCAATCAACACGCCGCCCTGTCCAAAAAACCCCGTGCTCTACAATCCCGATTACAAAAACTTCGATCCCCGGATCAGCATTGCCTGGGCGCCCGGCTCGCTGCACGGAAAAACTGTCGTTCGCGCGGGCTTTGGAATCTATCATGGCGCGGCCCAGAACGACGATCTGAATGCCGGCCTGGAAAGCGACACCTTCCGCGTGACCTTTAAGCCAACTTCCGGCATGACGCCGCTTATTCCTGCCTACCAGCAGGAGTTTCCAGACCTGACTGCCATTCCTCCCGGCAATACCGCTCCGGCCCACCCCCGCGGATTGCAGCGCGCGGGGCGTCGAGACCTGTACGTAGAAACTTGGGGTCTCACCCTGGAACACCAACTTCCAGCAAGCTTTCTTTTCTCGGCAGCTTACCTCGGTAGCCGTGGTGTGAGGTTGTTTTCACGAGGGGCTGTCAATCTTTGTACCGGGCAATTGGATCCAACAAATGGTGCCTGCACACGCCCCTTGGATCAGTATTTTCCCGACCCCGCAAACCCGGACCCGTACGGTTCAGTTGACTATAAGTCGGACGTGGGGTCGAGCTCTTACCACGGCATGCTTCTCACACTGGAGCGCCAGTTCACGAATGGATTCTCCTTCCAGACACGTTACACTTGGTCTCATTCCATCAACGACGGTTCCGTCGGCGGTGGAGAGTCCAACGGCCCTGAGAATGTGAATTGCCTGCCCTGCGACAAAGGTCCCAGTGTCTTCGATATTCGCCATAACTTTACGGCGAACGCCGTGTACGAACTTCCGTTTGGACCCGGAAAGACCTATCTGCAGCGGGGCGGGCTGATTGGAAAGTTGGTGGGAGGATGGAGTTTCAGCACGATTGGCATCTGGCACACTGGGCACCCGTTGACGGTCACCATGAACCTCTCTGGGAACGACACTTTCCGGCTCCCCGATGGCAACGACCAGACCAATCAGCGCCCGGACATTGTTCCTGGAGTTCCGCTGACGTTGCCTGGCGGCGGCCACAACAATGTTCCGCTGATCAATGCGGCAGCCTTTCAGCTTCCCCCGATGATCACGGATTCGAGTGGCAATGACCTGTTCACAAGGTTTGGAAACGCAGGCAACGGCATCTTCCGCGGGCTGAATTCCTGGCAAGCGGACATTGCTTTAATGAAAGAGACACGGCTTTCCGAACGATTCTCATTCCAGTTTGGCATTCAGGCCTTCAACATCTTCAACCACGTGCAACTCGGCGACCCGAACACGCTTGCTATCGATTTCACGCAGGCCGTGGATGGCATGGGGAACCCCATTCCACACCAGTATCTTCTGGTGCCGGAGTCCAATTTCGGCGTCATCACCTCAACCAACAACTTCAACACGAATAACGACAACGCGTCTTCCCCGAACACAGGCACGGGCTTGCCGCGGCAACTACAGCTCATGTTGCGGGTCAAGTTTTAACCACCCCAAAAAGGTCGGGGCGCGAACAGAAATTCATTTGCGCCCCGGTCTTTTCAGCTCTTGAGAAACTGAAGACGTTTTCAGCCAGGATTTAACCTCTGTTTAGGATTCATTGGTTACCGTTCACCTGTACCGTGGAGCTTCGCAAAGGTCGAGGACGCCTATGAAGAAGCAATTCCTTGGTGTTGTTCTGCTGTCGGCCGCCTTCGTCACGCTTAGCAATTCAACCGGCGGCGCTAAATCATCGTCTTCTCCCGGTGCGAGCGAACCGGCTGCCATCCTCGTCGGCGCTGGTGACATCGCCGATTGCACCGACCTCTCCGGCGCGGAAGCAACGGCCAAGCTGCTCGAGAAAATTTCCGGCACGGTCATGGCTGTTGGCGACCTCGCCTATCCCGATGGCAGCAAGAAAAATTTCGAGTGCTACGACAAGACCTGGGGCCGCGTGAAATCCCGCACTCGCCCGGCACCCGGTAATCATGAATTTCATTCCGCCGGCGCGACTCCGTACTTCGATTATTTTGGTTCAGCCGCGGGGGACCCGAAGCTTGGCTACTATAGCTACGAGCTTGGTTCCTGGCACATCATTGTCTTGAACAGTGAATGCACGGACGTTGGTGGCTGCGAAACTGGCTCCCCTCAGGAGAAATGGCTTCGCGCGGATCTCGCCGCTCACCCGGTTGCCTGTACGCTCGCCTATTGGCACAAGCCGCTATTTAGTTCCGGTAACGCACATGGCAACGACCTCACCGTGAAGCCTCTCTGGCAAGCTCTCTACGACGCCAACGCCGACGTCATTATCGGCGGCCACGATCACGATTACGAACGCTTCGCCCCGCAAAATCCAGAAGGAGCAGCCGATCCCAAGCGCGGCATGCGCGAATTCGTTGTTGGCACTGGCGGAAAGAACCATCGGCCATTTGGCGAGATCAAGGCCAACAGCGAAGTCCGCGACTTCACTGCCTTTGGTGTCCTCAAACTTTCGTTAAGGCCCGCGGGCTACGATTGGGAATTCATCCCTGAGGCAGGCAAGGGCTTCACCGATTCAGGCAGCGGTTCCTGCCACTGAATCATTCTTCTTTGCGGGCCAGGCATTCTTGCCTCTCCCAGTTCTGGAAACGCAGCAAATTGTCTACGAATGGAGAAAAAATGAAGCATAAATCAGGGTTACTCACCGCAATTCTGGTTTTCACGGCGCTCTCTGCTCTCGGCGCATCTTCCGGCTATCATTTGCTCAAGAAAGTCCCTCTCACCGGTACAGGCGGCTGGGACTATGTCACCGTGGACGCCGCGGCTCGCCGCGTCTATGTTGCCCACGCGACGCAGGTCGAAGTCCTCGATGCGGACACCAATGAACCCATCGCCACGATTCCCGATACAGCTGGCGCCCACGGCGTTGCCGTGGCGTCAGAGTTTGGCCGCGGCTTCATCACCGCCGGAAAAGCAGATGCCGTGATCATTTTCGATCTAAAGACTCTGAAGGCCACTGGCCAGGTGAAGGTGGGGAAGAAACCCGACGCTATTGTGTATGACCCCGCCTCCAAACGCGTCTTTGCCATGAACGGTGATAGTGACAGCACCACGGCGATCAATGCGGCCGATGGATCCGTTGCCGGCACGGTCGATCTCGGCGGAGGTCCTGAATTTCCTGTGGCCGACGGCAAAGGCAATCTTTACGTGAACCTGGAAGAAGAAAATCTGCTAGTCCACATCGATACCGCCAGTTTAAAGGTCAAGGATCGCTGGCCCGTAGCGCCCTGTAAGGCGCCCTCCAGCATGGGCTTCGACGCGCAGAATCGCCGTCTTTTCCTGGGCTGCCGCAGCCACGTCATGGCCGTCGTCGACGCCGACAGCGGAAAAGTGGTTGCCAGCTATCCTATCGGCGATCACGTCGATGCCACCGCGTACGATCCTGCAACCAAGCTGGTGCTGAATTCTCTAGGGGATGGCAACGTCGCCGTTTTCCGTCAGGATTCCGCCGATCAATACACGTTCTTGGAAAACATTGCCACCAATCAGGGATCAAAGACCATGGGCCTCGACCCGAAGACCCATCATCTCTTTGTCCCCGCGAATCAGGCGGGAACTTTCACGATTCTAGTTCTCGGACAATAGGATTTCCAAGACCGCTGTTTCATGCCGCCGCGCGCGAGCTGTCAGCCTTTCTTCCGCTCGCGCGGGGCTACTCTTGCTTAATTCTTCTTCGTTTCCTTTACGATGCCTGTTGGTGCCGTTGGCACCAGCGGAGTACTGGCCAGTGCCGCTCTCACTGCGGGCGAAATCTTGTCCGCGTTCGCCAGTAACACGCTTACCTGCCAGAGCTGCTTATCCGTCAGGCGTCCCTTGAATCCCGGCATTCCCGTCAAGCGAATGCCATTCGCGGCTTTCCAATGTGTTTCCCAGGCCGGATCGTCCGTCACCCCCGTTCCATGGAACAGCTCCGGCGGAACAGGGTACATCCCCTGCGCAATTGCGGACTTCGGCTCCCCGGGCAATCCGTGGCACACCGCGCAATTCTGTTTATACACGTCCGCGCCTTCCAGATAATTTGGCTCGTCCGCGGGCACCAACGGATCCATGGGCCCCGCCCGATCGATGTGTGCGTTCAGCGCGCCATGCGCGAGCTTCTTTTCAAACGGCAGTGGGGGATCGGTGGTCGCCGCCGGTGCTCGCCCGCTCAGAAAATAGAACGCCACTCCTCCGCTCAACAGCAGCATCCCAAGCAAAATCCCTATCACCAGCCCTTTGAGCATAATTCCTCTCTCCGCCTCTCTTGATTTTTGCGGGCACTTAAACTGAGTGGGCGGCCTTTATGCCGGCCAAACGCCGCTAGTTTACTTGTTCCTCTCGCCTCTGCAAACCCCCAATTGCTGCTCTCCCAAAATTCATCTGTCCCTCCCACAGCCGAGCACTGTTCCAGTCTGGTCCTTCCTCTCGCATTGGCTACACCCTCAATACGCATCGTAACCTTTCCCCTCGAAAATCCGTCCAATCTATGCGTAGAGTACGATTTACGGTAGGCTGCGAGGAGCCGGCCAGCGGTCATGTTGCGACCTCTCGCGGCCAGCCTAATTGGCAGACCCGCCTGCATAGTCACGCTGTCACCGAATGGAGAGAAGGAATGGCCCAAGTCAAAACAATCGACTTTCCTGAGCCAAGCTCAGGGGTCGGGCCGTCTGCCAGCCCGCAGACCCCACACTCCAAGCGCCATACCTGGCTGTGGGTAGTTGTCGCCGTTGTGATAGTCGCTGGAATTTGGTACTACCGCAGCGCGCGTGCCACCAGTCAAGCCCAAGACACCAGCGCGACTGCGGCCTCCGGCAAGGACCGCTCGGCTGGCGCCGGCGGTTTTGTTGTCCCCGTGGTTGTCGCTCCGTCCCAACGTGGCGACCTACCCGTTTATTTCAACGGTCTCGGCAGCGTGACCGCGTTCAATACCGTCACCGTTCGCAGCCGTGTCGACGGACAGCTCGTCAAGGTCGCTTTTAAGGAGGGTCAGTTTGTTAGGGAGGGCGATCTTCTCGCCGAAATCGACCCGCGCCCCTTCCAGGTGCAGTTGGAACAAGCCGTGGGTCAGCTCGCCAAGGATCAAGCCCAGCGCAAGGATGCCGAGGTCAATCGTGAGCGTTTCAAGTTACTCTTCTCGGAAGGCGTTATCCCTCAGCAGCAGCTCGACACCCAGGCTGCCCTCGTCGGTCAGTTTGATGGCGCCATTACCTCCGATCAGGCGCAGATAGACAATGCCAAGCTCCAGCTCGTCTATTGCCGCATCGCCGCGCCGATCAGCGGCCGTATCGGTTTGCGCTTGGTGGACGCCGGTAATATCGTCCACGCCGCTGACACCAACGGCCTCCTCGTCATCACCCAGCTTCAGCCCATCTCGGTGATCTTCACCTTGCCCCAGGATCAATTGCCGCAAGTCGAAGCCAAGCTCCGCGCCGGCGTGGAGCTCCCCGTCGAGGCCTACGACCGTGACGACACCTCCAAGATCGCCACCGGGAAACTCGCTTCCATTGATAACCAGATCGATCTCACGACCGGAACCTATAAACTCAAATCCATATTCACCAATTCGGATAACTCGCTCTTCCCGAATCAATTCGTCAACGTCCATCTGCTGGTCGACACCAAACACAATCTCATCATCGTCCCCGCGTCCGCTATTCAGCGCGGACCACAGGGCACGTACGTCTACGCCGTCGCCACCGGCAATATAGTCAAAATCCACAACGTCACCATCGCCCAAACCACCGGCAACAACATCGGGCTTAGTTCCGGTGTGGACCCTGGCGAACTCGTCGTTATCGACGGCCAGGACAAGCTACAGGACGGCAGCAAAATCAATCCCACGACCGCTCCTGGTGCCCCAAGCGCGGCCTCCATTCCTCCCGCGGGCCAGCCGGCCGCTCCATCTGACGCCAAGACAAATGGCCAGCCTTCCGGCCATGCCAAAGGAAAATCTCGATGAGCATTTCGCGGCCGTTCATTTTGCGGCCCGTCGCCACCACACTCTTGATGGTTGCCGTCCTCCTCGTCGGCTGGGTCGCTTTCCGGCAACTGCCCATCTCTGCCTTGCCGCAGGTCGATTACCCCACCATTCAGATTCAAACGTTTTATCCGGGGGCAAGTCCCGACGTTATGGCGTCCTCCGTGACGGCTCCCCTCGAGCGCCAGTTCGGCCAGATTCCCGGCCTGAACCAGATGACCTCCACCAGCTCCTTTGGCAGTTCGATTATCACGCTCCAATTCGGCCTGGATTTGAGCATTGACGTGGCGGAACAAGGAGTGCAAGCGGCCATCAATGGCGCCTCCAATCTCCTCCCGCAGGGTCTTCCCAATCCGCCCATCTACAGCAAGGTCAATCCTGCCGACGCTCCCATCCTTACCCTCGCGCTCACTTCGACCTCTCTCCCCCTGTCCAAAGTCGAGGACCTCGCCGACACCACTCTGGCTCAAAAAATTTCTCAGCTTTCGGGAGTCGGGCTCGTCAGCATCAGCGGCGGCCAGCGCCCCGCCGTGCGCGTTCAAGCCAACCCCACCGCCCTCGCGTCTTACGGTCTCAGTCTTGAAGATCTACGCACCGCCCTCACCCAGGCCAATGTCGATCAAGCGAAGGGTACTTTCGACGGCTCGCATCAGGCTTATACCATAGGCGCAAACGATCAGTTGATCTCCAGCGACAGCTACCGCCCCGTCATCGTGGCCTACCGCAACGGCGCCCCCGTGCGCCTCACCGACGTCGCCACCGTTCTTGACGGCGTGGAAAACGTCAGGCAAGCCGCTTGGGCCAATCAAAATCCCGCCGTCATCGTCAATATTCAACGGCAACCTGGCGCCAACATCATTGCCGTTGTCGACCGCGTGACCAAGCTTCTCCCACAACTCAAAGGAGCCCTTCCCGCTGCCGTTAAAGTCGACATCCTCACCGACCGTACCACCACTATCCGCGCTTCCGTCCAGGACGTGCAGTTCACCCTCGTCCTCACCATCGCCCTCGTCGTCATGGTCATTTTTCTTTTTCTCCGCAGCGTCCGCGCCACTATCATTCCCAGCTTTGCTGTCCCTCTCTCCATCGTCGGCACTTTCGCCGTTATGTATCTCCTCGGCTACAGTCTCAACAACCTCTCGCTCATGGCCCTCACCATTTCCACCGGCTTCGTCGTCGACGACGCCATCGTCATGATCGAAAATATCAGCCGCTTCATCGAAGCCGGAGACACACCGCTCCAGGCCGCCCTCAAGGGCTCCGAGCAAATCGGTTTCACCATCGTTTCTCTGACGGTCTCGCTGATTGCCGTGCTTATTCCGCTGCTCTTCATGGGCGATATCGTCGGCCGCCTCTTCCGCGAGTTTGCCGTCACCCTTGCCGTCACCATCCTTGTTTCGGCGTTCGTCTCCCTCACCCTCACTCCCATGATGTGCGCCAAGCTTCTCCGGCATAACAAAAAGGAGGAGGAGGGCTGGTTCTATCGTAAGTCTGAGAATGTCTTTAACTCCGTCATCGCCTTCTACGGCCGTACCCTGCAGTTTGTCCTGCGCTTCCGCACCACCACCCTCCTCGTTACGGTCGCTACCCTCGTCGGCACCATCCTCCTTTATATTTACGTGCCGAAAGGCTTTTTTCCCGTCCAGGACACCGGCGTTATTCTCGGCGTATCCGAAGGGGCGCAGAACATCTCCTTTGCGGCCATGGCCGAGCGCCAGCAGGTTCTGGCCGGTATCATCCTCAAGGACCCCGCCGTCGAAAGCCTGTCCTCTTTCATCGGCATCGACGGGACGAACACCACCCTCAACAGCGGCCGCATCCAAATCAATCTCAAGCCCCTCGCTCAGCGCAAAATCAGCGCTTCGGATGTCATCCGCCGCCTCCAACCCACTCTCGCCCAGATCGATGGCATTTCTCTCTTCTTGCAACCCATCCAGGACCTCACCGTTGAGGACCGCGTCAGCCGCACCCAATTTCAGTACAGTCTGGAGGACGTGGATCCCAAGGAACTCGCTTACTGGACCGCACGCTTCATGGATCAATTGAAGGCTCTGCCCGAGCTGCGCGACGTCGCCAGCGATCAGTTAAACCAGGGCCTCGTGGCCGCTCTCACTATCGATCGTGACTCCGCCTCGCGCCTCGGCATTCTGCCCGCCGATATTGACAACACCCTCTACGACGCTTTCGGCCAGCGCCAGGTCTCCACCATCTTTACGCAGCTCAACCAGTATCACGTCGTCATGGAAGTCGATCCTCAGTTCCAGCAGGATCCCGATTCGCTGAAGAACATCTATGTAAAATCCTCCAACGGCACGCAGGTTCCCCTCAGCGCCTTCACGCGTTTCGAGCCCGACGCCGCGGCTCTCGCGCTGAACCATCAAGGTCAGTTTCCCGTCGTCACCCTCTCCTTCAACCTGGCTCCCAATGCCGCGCTCGGCGACGCCGTCAACGCCATCAATCGCGTCAAGCAGGATCTCAACATACCCCCCAGCGTTCAGGGTACGTTTCAGGGAACCGCCGCCGCCTTCCTCAGTTCACTATCGAACGAACCTATCCTCATCCTCGCGGCTGTCATCACCGTTTACATTGTTCTGGGCGTCTTATATGAAAGCTACATTCACCCCATCACAATTATTTCCACGCTTCCATCCGCTGGTGTCGGTGCCATCCTTGCTCTTCTCCTCTTCCGCACGGATTTCAGTGTCATCTCCCTCATCGGATTGATACTCCTCATCGGAATCGTCAAGAAAAACGCCATCATGATGATCGACTTCGCTCTCGAGGCCGAGCGCAAGGAAGGCAAGGCTCCGCTCGACGCCATCTATGAAGCGTGTCTCCTCCGCTTCCGTCCCATCATGATGACCACCATGGCGGCGCTACTCGGCGGTTTGCCTCTCGCGCTCGGTACTGGTGTCGGTTCGGAATTGCGGCGCCCTCTGGGTATCACCATCGTCGGCGGTCTCATCCTCAGCCAGTTGTTAACGCTCTACACTACGCCGGTGGTTTATCTCGCTTTTGACTGGTTGGCGCACCGCTTCCAATTTCACATTGGCAATCCCACCGAGGAACCCGCCACGGGGGACTAGGGCTTAGCATGAATTTCTCCTCTAATTTCTCCGGACCTTTCATCCGCCGCCCCGTGGCCACCTCGCTGATCACCATCGCCATCTTTCTTTCGGGCGCCGTGGCCTTCCGCTTCTTGCCTGTTGCGCCGCTCCCGCAAGTCGATTTTCCGACCATCTCCGTCGGCGCCAGCCTCCCTGGGGCAAGCCCGGAGACCATGGCTTCCGCCGTCGCGACTCCACTCGAGCGCCAGTTCGGACGCATTGCCGGCGTCACCCAGATGACCTCTTCCAGCGGCCTCGGTTCCACCAGCATCACTCTTCAGTTCGATCTCAATCGCGATATCAACGCCGCCGCTCGTGACGTCCAGGCCTCCATCAACGCCGCTCGCAGCCAGCTTCCCGCCGATCTTCCGGGCCAGCCCACCTACCGCAAGGTCAATCCCGCCGATGCTCCCATCATGCTGCTCGCTCTGACCTCGGAGAATATCCGGCCTGCGCAAATCTATGACGCCGCGGATTCCATCCTCGCCCAGAAGCTCGCGCAGGTCGAAGGCGTCGGCCAAGTATTTACGTGGGGCAGCTCCCGCCCTGCCGTTCGCGTCGAAGTGAACCCCAATCAGCTCAATAGTTATGGAATCAGCTTGGAGACCGTTCGCAAATCTCTCCAGGCAGCCAACGCAAACCTGGCAAAAGGCTCGGTGTCAGATTCCGCCCGCTCCTGGGCTGTTTCCGATACCGATCAGCTTTTCAAGGCCTACGAATATCAACCTCTGATCGTCGCGGGGCACGCCGGCGCTCCGGTTCGCTTGCGCGACATTGCCGATGTCGTCGATTCCGTCGAAGACTCGCGCAATATGGGGCTTTTTAACGGAAAGCCATCCGTACTCCTCGCCATCTTTCGCCAGCCCGGCGCCAACATGATCGAGACCGTGGACCGCATCATCGCGCTTCTTCCCCGTCTCCGCGCTTCCGTCTCTCCCTCGCTCCAACTGAGCGTTGCCGTTGATCGCACAACCACCATTCGCGCGTCCGTGCACGACGTGGAAGTTTCGCTCCTCATTTCCATCGTCCTCGTGGTTTTCGTCGTTTTTGCATTTCTCCGCAATACTTGGGCCACCATCATTCCCAGCGTCGCCGTCCCGCTTTCGCTCATCGGAACTTTCGGCGTCATGTATCTCTGCAATTACAGCCTGGACAATCTCTCTCTCATGGCCCTCACCATCTCCACCGGCTTCGTGGTGGATGACGCCATTGTGGTCATCGAGAACATTGCGCGCCATATCGAAGCAGGCATGCAGCCCTTCGCTGCCGCCATGAAGGGCGCCAGTGAAATCGGTTTCACCGTTTTTTCCATGAGCACTTCCCTTGTTGCCGTCTTTATCCCCATTCTAATGATGGGCGGCGTAGTTGGCCGCCTCTTCCGCGAGTTTGCCGTCGTCCTCAGCGTTGCCATCGGGGTCTCTCTCTTCGTTTCTCTCACCACCACGCCCATGATGTGCGCCCGCTTCCTCCGCCATGAGACCGGCAAACACAACCGCTTCTATCATTTCTCCGAAAACGCCTTTAACCGTCTTCACCGGACCTACGATTTCTCTTTGCGCTGGGTTCTTCGCCATCAGTTCCTTATCCTGCTCGTCGCCATCGGTACGGTTTGCCTTAATGTCTATCTCTTCTACGTGACCCCCAGCAGTTTTTTCCCGCAGCAGGACACCGGCCGCATCAACGGCAGCATTCAGGGCGATCAAGATCTCTCCTTTGCCGCTATGTCGAAGAAGATGCGCGCGCTGACCGACATTGTTGCTCAGGATCCGGCCGTTGAAAACGTAACCTCTTTCACCGGCGGCGGCAGCGGCGGTAGCACCGCTCGCATGTTCGCCCAGCTCAAACCACTCGGCGAGCGCAAGCTTAGCGCTGACCAGGTCATCGCACGCATCCGTTCCAAGACTGCCGGAACTCCCGGCGCCGCTCTGTACCTGCAAGCCGTTCAGGATCTCACCGTGGGCGGGCGGGGCAGCGCCGCGCAATATCAATACACGCTACAGGCCGATCGTCTTGACGATCTCACCCACTGGGCTCCCATTCTCCAGAAGCGCCTGGCCAAGATTCCCGAGCTGCGCGACGTAAATTCTGACCAGCAAATGCACGGCCTTGAAAGCGCTATCGTCATCGATCGCGACACCGCCAGCCGTCTCGGCGTCGATGTCCTGGACATTGACAACACCTTGAGCGACGCCTTCGGCCAGCGCCAGGTCTCCAACATTTACAAAGGGTTAAACCAGTATCACGTGGTGCTGGAAGTCGCGCCGCAGTTCCAGCCAGGTCCGGAGGTGCTGCAGGGGGTCTATCTTCCCTCCAGTTCCGGCAAACTTGTCCCCCTCAGCGCGTTCGCTCACTACGAGCACTCCAATACTTCTCTTTCTGTCAATCATCAGGGCATCTTTCCGGCCATCACCCTCTCGTTCAATCTAGCCCCCGGCGCTGCCCTCGGGACCGCCGTCGAGCATATTCAGGCTGCGCAGCGCGAGCTCGGCGTTCCTTCCTCCGTGCACACCACGTTTCAGGGCACTGCGCAAGCCTACCAGGATTCGAAAGCCAATCAACCGATTCTGATCCTCACCGCTCTCGCCGCCGTTTACATCGTTCTCGGCATTCTCTACGAGAGCTTCATTCATCCCATCACCATCCTCTCCACGATTCCGTCCGCTGGGATTGGCGCGCTCCTTGCAGTTCAGCTTATGAAGTCCGATCTGAATATCATCGCCCTAATCGGCATCATTCTCCTCATCGGTCTCGTGAAAAAGAACGCCATTTTGATGATTGATTTTGCCGTTCAGGTCCAGCGCGAGGGAGGGAAGGATCCCGTCGATGCAATTTACAAGGCTTGCTTGTTGCGTTTCCGGCCGATCCTGATGACTACCATGGCCGCCCTTCTTGGCGCGATGCCTCTCGCCCTCGGCTCCGGTGTTGGTTCCGAGTTGCGCCGCCCCCTGGGTATCACCATCGTCGGCGGACTCATCTTCAGCCAGATGCTCACTCTTTTCACCACGCCAGTGGTGTACATCTATCTCGACCGCTTCCAATCATGGGTCCAGCGCATCCGCGCCCGCGGCCACCAGCCCGCCAGCGTCGCCCCCGCCCAGACAGACTGACCCTGATTTCCCGTCTCGCGCCAACGCTGGGCAACACAACTTCCCTTCACGAACTCCCAATCAAAATTCCCGCTAGCAACACCAGTACCCCGCCCACGACCACCTGAAACGACGCCTGCAAAAAGGGCGTGTCCATATACCTGTGCCGCACGTAGCTGATAACAGCGAGCTCCACCGCCACAATAATGACTGCCACTAGGATCGCCACATGAAAATTACTAAGCAGGAACGGAAGGGTGTGACCGATCCCGCCGGCCGTGGTCATGAGTCCGGTGATCGCTCCTCGTAACCACGGCGACCCCCGCCCTGTCAGCGATCCATCGTCGGATTGCGATTCCGCGAACCCCATCGAGATGCCGGCGCCCACCGATGCCGCTAGGCCGACCAGGAAGGCCTTCCAACTATTGTGAGTGGCAAAAGCCGCGGCAAACAGCGGCGCCAGCGTCGAGATTGACCCGTCGATCAGCCCAAGAAGTCCCGGCTGTACGATCTGCAGCAGGAACAGCTTACGGTGGGATTCCTCTTCGTTCGCGCGTGCGTGTGCCGTCAGATGTTTCTCTTGCAGCTCACCTGCCGTTTGCGTGTGCTTTCTTTCTTCGTCGGCCAGCTTGTTCAGCAGCTCCCGCGTGGAAGCATCCGATGTCCTGCTCGCCGCTCTTGCGTAGAATCTGGTCGCCTCCAACTCCATTACTTCCGCTTGTTTTCTGGCAACGTTCACGCCCAGTGGCCGGATAAGCCACACAGGTTTCCTCTGCAGGAAACCTTTCACGTTTTCCCTCCGGATCAGAGGAATATGTTCCCCAAATCGCTGCCGGAACATCGCCAAAAGCCGGTCGCGATGCACCACCTCTTCCTCGCGCATCCCCTCAAACATTTGCGCGGTCGACGGGTACTCTTCCCGCAGCGCATCCGCGAACTCTCCGTAAATCCTCCCGTCCTCTTCTTCTGCCCCAATGGCAATTGCCAGAATCTCTTTTTCCGTCAAATCTTTGAATTTTTTCAGCATGGTGGCTTTTCTCGGTCTCCCATCGCCGAGAAGAATGGCATAAAGCCCCCGTCCAAGTCATCTGCGGCTGTTCCCTTTCCTAAAAACCCAGGGGTGTCATCCTGAGGCTACCCGACGAGGTCCGATTTCTGGACTCCCGACACCGGAGGTAGCCGAAGGACCTCAACCACCTCCATCATCAACACGAGTTGCGCTTGCACCTGCTTGCCCTGCCCCGAAGGCTTATCGGCCCCTCAGGTATCCGTAGCGCTTTTCCTCAGCTTCCCCCTCAATTTCTCGATTTGTCTTTCTCTTTTTAGTACTTTCGTACTACTATTTTCGGGGGCGCCCCAACTCTTGTCGGGGTACGCCTCCTCTATGGGTTTTTCGGTTTCTTAGCCCTACTCTTATTCCAGATGGAAGTTACCCCTTCTGGAAGAGAGCAAGGAATGGCGACCCAAAATCTGATGGCCAAAATTCCACCCAGCGGAATTGGCAGGACTCCCAAACCCGCCGCGAACGAGCGCCGGGGCAAGCGCCGCTGCAAAATTACGCAGCTCATGCGCATTCGCCCTTCGGACCCCGAGAAGGATCATTTCGAGGATCTGCGCGGCACGATGAGTGTCTCCCGCAGCGGCGTCTATTTCCATTCCAACGAACCCGGTTACGAAATTGGCATGCGCCTGTTCGTTACCCTCCCCTACACGAATGATCCGATGTCCACGAACCACGAATATCTTGCGGAAGTCGTCCGCAGAGACCCTCTGCCTAATGGCCTGAACGGTATCGGGCTAAAAATCCTGATGGAGATGGGGGCACAGCACACCTACTCCTTCGCTCCTCCGCCACAGCGTTAGCACGCTCCATCGCCGATTGATTTCGGCTATCTGGTTCTGGAAAGCAAGAAAGGGCGCCCTGGAAAGCCAGGACGCCCTTTCCCGCGTTTGGGGGGTTGGGGAGTTCGCTTAACTGGCGGTGCTGAAAATCTGCATCGCCTTGTGCCTCAATATTCCAAGCTGCCGGTTCAGCGGGTGCCTGCGCCTCAGGAAACCCAGCACCGGCCTGCGCCGTTCCATCAGCCGGTTCATCGCCAGGTTTAACCGCACGTCGCGCCGGGCGAACTTCATGCCCGCTTCGAGCGCGTCCATGGCGTCCTCGCGCCGCCCCGCGGTCGTAAATACTTCCGCGAGGTTGAGGTAGAGCTGCGCCTGGTTGCGCTTCATGCGCACCGCAGAGTCGCACAATCTCTCCGCCTCGCCCCACTTCTGCTCAGCGCGTGCCAGCACCACTCCCAGGTAGGACATGTAATAGGGATTCCCCTTATCCAGTTCAACGGCTCTCTTCATGTGTGGCAGTGCTTTTTCGAAATAGTCGTCACGTAAAAACGCCAGTCCCTGTTTGAATTCACGGAAGGCTTCCGTGTCCATCATGTTCTCACCTCGCCCGTTCGTTTGTGGTTTTGGTCCCGGTCCTGCACTTTCGGCTGGGTAAGGAAAAGAAATCGTTGGGAAATGGCCGCGTCATGCGAGGAAGGAGCGCTTCGCCCAAACTGCCGCTGAGCCCGTATTCGAAGTTCTGTTCCGGCCATCCAGGCGATACAAGTCCCCAGCAGGCTGGATACGAAGATTAAGGTGGAGTGCGCGGTTTCCATTCGAGTCCTCTTTGAACCTACGCGCTCTTATCGAAGGAATCTACTGACCAGGAGGACAGTCTTGGGACAGCCGCACTTGAGGATTACGGGATTCTTGAAGTACAGGTGAGATTATCTCGTCAACGCGCGCTTCCAGCCCCGCTTCCACTCTTTCCAATCTTCAAGAGTCGCCGCGCACATCGCTTTCGCCGCTTTATGCAGCCATTTCCCGCGCCGCGCCGCCAGGTCGCGCTTCACTTTCGGAATCGCTTCGGGCCTGCTGAAATGCATGTTCGCCGTTTCCCAGCCCATCGAATAGAGCAACCGGGCTTCATCGCGATCCTTTGACAGGGAAGCGAGCTCAATCCGAGAACAATCCGGCGCCAGCCGCCGCACCACCCACCGCCCGTGGAACCTCACGCACGGATCCGGCACTCGAATCGCGCGCCGCACCAGCTCGTCGCAATGGATCTCCGTCGAGTTTGCCTTCTTGGCCCAAACCCATGCCGAAGGCCGGATCGCCTTTGCTTCCCGCGCAATCAATGCTCCACGCCACCTGGAAACAGCCAGAATCCGTGGGTGCCCTAGGCTCCCCAGCCCCGCAATCCTTCTCTTCAATTGGTACTCAGTCCGGGGAGCGGGCAGTGCTTCTTCAAGCAACTTGCGCGCTTCCTCCGGAGGTCTCGCCGTGTACGGCCCCAGGTGCTGCAGCTTGTCCCAGAAACGCACCGGATCACGCAGCTTGCCAAGGGCCAGCAAGCGGAGCCAGCGATGCTCTTCCGCCAAAATAAATGCCTTACCGCCTGCCGCCAGCGCATCGCGGTACCCCTCCTCGACCGCTTCCGCCGCCGTTCGTCTTGTCAGGTTCAGATGTTCCTCGCCAATCGCCACGTATACGCTTGCCGTCAAGCGCGCCAGATCCAATGCATAGGGTGCCGGCCACGTTTCATCCAGATCGTTCACCCCCCAGATCAGGCGTCCTTCCTCGTCCCGCCAGGTCCCGAAATTCTCGATATGCAAGTCGCCCACGCCCAGCACCGCGGGCGTATTCACCAAATCGCAGCACACTTCCGGCCAGAGCTGTAGCCACCTGTAGAACGTGGCGCGGAAAAACGGAAACGCCGCCTCCGCCATACGCTGGTGCTTCAGCGCGAGGTCCTGCTTGACAACCGGAAGTTGCTTTTCCAGCCAGTGCTCAAAATCCGCTGTCGCCTCGATTATGTTTGGCAGTTTATCCATGCTGTTTTTCATCTTAGCGCAATAGTTTTCAGGAGGCCGGGGTTCTAGCAGTTGTATGACAGTTCCAGTTTCTCGTCACGGCATAGTTTTCCACGCCACAAAATTTTAAGCTTGTCATTCTGAGGACATCCGATGAGGATGCTCGAAGAACCTCAACTGCCCCAGATACCTCGCATCCTTCACACTCGTGCCGGCTCCGCCCTTTTGACTCCCCCTTGCACGCGAGCCTCATAAATCGGAAATCTCCCCGCCAACTCCGCCACCTGCTTTCGCACCCTCTGTTCCGTTGCCGCGTCCCCGATGTGCCCCAGCACGTCCGCAATCCAGCCCGCGATCAGTTCCATTTCCGCCTCGCGCATCCCCCGCGTTGTCACAGATGGGCTCCCCAGCCGTATTCCACCACCCTTCACCGGCGGCAGCGGGTCAAACGGGATCGAATTCTTGTTGACGGTGATTCCCGCGCGATCCAAAGCCTTTTCCGCATCCGTTCCCGTGATTCCGCGCGAGTGCACTTCGATCAGGAACAAGTGATTGTCCGTTCCTCCTGACACAATCCGGAATCCCCGCTTCGCGATCGCCGCCGCCATCGCCCTCGCATTGGCCACCACCTGCTTCTGATAATCCTGGAACCCGGGCTCCATCGCCTCCTGCAGACATACCGCCTTGGCCGCGATCGTGTGTACCAAAGGCCCGCCCTGAATCCCCGGAAACGTAAGCTTATCGAGCTCCTTCGCCAGCGCCGCTCTGCACAGCACCAGTCCTCCCCGCGGCCCACGCAACGTCTTGTGCGTTGTCGTCGACACGTAGTCCGCATACGGCACCGGGCTCGGGTGCAAGCCCGCCGCTACCAGTCCGGCTATGTGCGCCATGTCCACGAAAAACATCGCCCCGGCTTCCTTCGCAATTCTCCCGATCCGCTCGAAGTCGATGATCCGCGAATACGCGCTCGCCCCCGCCACGATCATCTTCGGCTTGTGTTCGCGCGCCAGCCTCCCCAATTCGTCGTAATCGATCTGCTCGGTGTCCTGCCGCACGCCGTACGCCACAAACTTGTACATACGCCCTGAAAAATTCAGCGGATGCCCGTGTGTCAGGTGTCCCCCATGCGAAAGATTCATCCCCAGTACCGTATCTCCGAACTGCAGCGCCGCCATGTAAACCGACACGTTCGCCGAGGTCCCCGAATGGCTCTGCACGTTGGCATGTTCCGCGCCAAAGAGCTGCTTAGCGCGGTCGATCGCCAGCTGCTCCACTTGGTCGGCAAACTCGCAGCCTCCGTAATACCGTTTCCCCGGGTACCCCTCGGCGTACTTGTTCGTGAAGATCGACCCCATCGCTTCGAGGACTGCCTCCGAAACCAGGTTTTCCGACGGAATCAGTTCCAACCCTGTGGCCTGCCGCTTTGCTTCTTCCCGCAGCAACGCGGCGATCTTGGGGTCCACGGCGTCCAGCGGCCGGTTCATGCGGTCATTTGCTGCTGTGGTCTTGCTCACGCTGATTCCTCGTTTCCGTCCTCAACTCATTCCGTTCGCCCGATGATTCTGCGCCTTATTTCTTGCCTGTTTGCGTCTTTGATTCCTTCTTTAACATCTCTTCGCCGATTTTATCGGATGGAATAGAGGAAAGCCACTTAGCGCGGATGGAGGGGAAGTGTCGCCAATAATGCGCTGGCTCCATTCCAGAGGATCTGCACGCCGATGCACACCAGCAAAAACGACGACAGTTGCATGATCACCGTCATCCCAGTCGCTCCCAGCATCCTTGCCAGCCGGTCGGCGAACCCATAGCACAGGAAAATGCTCACCGCCAGCAATACAGACCCGACAATCGCGGCCACGATGGCCAGGAAATTTACTCCCTGATGCTCCGTGGCATTCGCTCCCAGCGTGATGGCCACGGAAATCGATCCTGGCCCCACCGTTAGCGGCATCGTCAACGGATAAAACGCGCGCTGGAAAGGGTCCTGCGGCCGCATTTTCCCCCTCACTTCCTGATGTTCACCGTCGTCGCGCTGCTTCAGGAGCGCCCACCCAGTGGAGATCACGATTAATCCTCCGCCCACCTGTACGACCGGCAGCGAAATCCCAAAGAAGGCGAGTACGTGCGACCCGATGAGATACGACCCAACAAGGAGGAAAAAACTGTTCATCGCGATCCGCCACGACAGCGCTCTCCTCGCGCCCGAGGAGTATTCCCTCGTCAGCGCCAGGAAGATCGGGCTTCCTCCCAGCGGGTCCACAATCGGGAACAGCGCGCTGAGAATCAGGAACAGATTCTTTCCCACTTCGGCCATATCGTTTCTCCCGGCCTCCGAGTATAGCCGCGTTCTCCTTCCTCCGCGTCGCCCTCGCTCTCTCATCGCGACCCTGCGGGCCGCTAGGGACCATCTTCAAGTGGTCGATTTTCCTATTCCCCACACCAGCCGCGCTAACCTCAAAGGACTTCGTTCGTCTATCTCATCGCAGCACTATGTCGCCCCACGACGTAGTTGCCTGCCAAGCTCGCGCGTCGAAGGAGGCGCTATGAGTCTCGATCACCCTGCTGTCCCACTACTCGGACGGTTGATGATCACTTACATCTTTGCGACCAGCGGGGTCGGCAAGATATTTTCATGGTCCGAGAACGTCGCCTACATGAGCACAAGGCACTTGCCCTTGGTACCCGTGCTGTTGGCTGTCGCCCTGGTGATTGAGGTCGCTGGTTCTATCTGTCTGGTAACTGGATACCAGGCGCGCGTCGCGGCCTTTGTCATGTTCTGGTACACGACTGCGGTGACGCTGCTGTTCCACAACTATTGGGCGGCCAACGAAGCAATGGCGGGGATGCAGGAGACGCACTTTCGCAAGAATTTGGCCATTATGGGCGGTTTGTTGATGGTGGCGTACAGCGGACCCGGAAAGTGGGCGCTGGGGCAGCACGCCGATTCGAGAAGCAAATCGACGAGTGCAAGTGTCGGGTCTATGTCTAGGTGATCGTGTATGTGGTTCCGTTGGAGCCCGCTGTTTTCCAACGGAAAACACCCTCTATCTCTTTTCTCTTCATGCCGTTACGGGTCTCTTTCCATCACGACGAGGGGGATGCACTCCCACCCCCTTTTTTCGAGGTCTATCATGCCCGGAGAAAGCGCCAAATTTGCCCACGCCTTTCCGGATAGTTTCCGCGCGCCGGTCTGCCGTACAGTGGATCTCGCGCCTTCAGGGAGGCTCCTCGATGACTTCGTCGATTCAGCAAAGGATCGCGGCGGTGGATTGGAAGGAAGCAGAACAATCGCTCTGGGAGCGCGGCTACGCAGTCACCCCCGCCCTTCTAATGCCGGAAGAATGCGCTGCGATTGCCGCGCTGTACAAAGACGACAGTCGTTTCCGCAGCCAAATCGTCATGGAGAGGTTTCGCTTCGGAGTCGGCGATTACAAATATTTCCGGCATCCGCTCCCGGAAATTGTCGCCGATTTGCGGACTTCCGCGTATCCCCATCTCGCGAAGATCGCAAACAGTTGGGCGGAGGCTTTCGGCGATGGACCTTCCCAGTATCCGAAAGACCACGGCGTTTTCCTCAAGACCAGCCACGGCGCGGGGCAGACAAAACCCACCCCGCTGATCCTGCATTACGAAGCGGGCGGTTATAACTGTTTGCATCAGGATCTTTACGGCGAGGTCAGTTTTCCTCTGCAAATGGTTTTCTTGCTGGGACAGCCCGGGCGCGACTGGGACGGCGGAGAATTTGTTCTCGTCGAGCAGCAGCCTCGCGCGCAATCGAAAGCAGAAATCGTCTCTGCCAACGAGGGGCAAGCGATTATTTTCACGACGCGCTACCGTCCTGTGAAAGGCTCGCGCGGCTATTATCGCGTGAATCTGCGGCACGGTGTCAGCCGCGTGCACCGCGGAACGCGTTTTACGCTGGGGATCATTTTCCATGACGCGAAATAAGATCACGCCCGGCCATGCTCGTTGGCACCGGGCGCGTCGCTGTCTATATTGCGACCTTGCATCGTTGACTTGCATTCATGCGCGGCCTATGATGCCCGCGCAAAACTGCAACCGTTTCGAGCGTTATCAGGAGTCTCTCATGGCCAAGAAAAAAAAGACCGAAGCCCCACGCATCGGGAACACGAAATCCAGTTTGACACGGCGCGATTTGCTCAAGAGCGGCGCAACAATCGGTGCGGCCGGCGCACTCCTGAGTGGTTGCGCTAAGACGAACGCAGTTCCAGAGCCATTATCGGAATCGAATTTGATTGGCGCTTCCGAACTGTCTGGCGAAACGTTGAGTCCCGAGCGCATCCGGGGAATGAGGTCCCTCTTTGAATTCAACTTGAAACACCTGCAGATTCTCCGCGAATTCGATCCCGACGAGGAAGAACCTCTCACGATGTTTCGTTTGTAGCGAAAAACGGAGAAGCTCATGAATGCGAATAATCCGTATGACCTGACCATTACAGAAGCAGCGCCGCTCTTGCGCGAGAAAAAACTCTCTCCCGTCGAACTGACGAAGGCGTATCTCGATCGAATCGAGGCTCTGAATCCCTCGGTGAATGCCTTCATCACCGTGCTCAGGGACGAAGCGCTCGCGCACGCAGAAACTGCGGAGAAAGAAATCGCGACTGGCCAGTATCGCGGGCCACTGCATGGAATTCCCATTGCGGTGAAAGACATCTTCGCCGCCAACGGGCATTTGACGACGTGTGGATCGAAAATTCTCAAGGACAATGTCACGCACTTTGACGCCACCGCCGTGGCGCGCCTGAAGCAGGCCGGGTGCATCTTGCTCGGAAAACTGACCCTGTCGGAGTTTGCCTTTGGCGACGATGTAAATCCGCTGACTGGAAAACGCCCGACGCGCAATCCCTGGAATCTCGAACGCTCCGTTTCCGGTTCGAGCAGTGGGTCTGGCGCCGCGGTGTGCGCTTCGTTTTGCGCGGGGGCGCTCGGAACCGATACGGGCGGATCGATACGCCTGCCATCGGGCTATTGCGGCATCGTCGGCATGAAACCTACCTACGGCCGAGTCAGCCGGTACGGCGTGACGCCTCTGGCGTGGTCGCTCGACAACGCCGGCCCGATGACTAGATCGGTCGAAGACAACGCCATCATGCTGGGAGTCATTGCCGGGGTTGATCCTGCGGATCGCATGTGCTCCGACAAACCGGTGCCGGATTACCGAAAAGGCTGGCGCGCGGGAGTGAAAGGTTTGCGTATCGGCCTGCCTAAAAATTATTTCTTTGAATATTCCACACGCGACGTGGCGGACGCGGTGCGCGAGGCCGCAAAGACTCTGGAGAAGCAGGGAGCGACAGTGAGCGAAGTGGATTTGCCGCACTTGAAATACGCGCTGGGTGCGGAGCTCGCCATAATCTTCGGCGAGCCGCTCGCTTACCACTCGAAATATATTCGCCAGGGAAAATTTGATTTGTACACGGACACCAACAAGGCGCAATGGGACGCGGCGCGCTACGTCAGCGCCGCTGATTATGTGCAGGCGCAGCGCGTCAGGCGCTACATCATACGGGATTTCGAGAAAGCCTACGAGCAGGTGGACGTGATCTTCACACCCTCAACGGGCGTCGAAGCCAATCCCATTCAGGAAGATATTTTGACCGACCACGCTCCCATGAGGGAAGTCCCGGCGGGTAGCATCACCCTTTGGGAAATTCTTTGGCGCATGCCCTCGCCCGGAAACCTCTCGGGCGTGCCCGCGCTGGCCCTGCCGTGCGGATTTTCTGCGGCGGGGTTGCCTTTGGGTTTGCAGATCATGGGGCGACATTGGGATGAAGCGACGGTTTATCGCGTTGGCGCTGCCTACGAACAAGCAACGGATTGGCACACGCGCCGCCCGCAGATTAAACCGAAGGCTTGAAAATAATTCGCTGGACTACGAACGCAGCGGATCAGGAAAACGCGGCGTCGAATTTCGCGATGATTTTTCAGAGCTTGCGGGCAACGTAGGTGCTGATGCCGTACGATCGCCGCAAAATTTGCGCGGTCTCGATCGCCGGCCAAAGCATTTTGTCGATAACGGACATTGGAGAGTAGGAAAGATATTTCAGTGACGCTCGCAAGCCGCGATGAAGATTATAGCGCGCGCGAAATTCCCGCTCCGTCAGTGGCACGTGCGCGAAGGAGAACGATTGCTTTCTGGCATGCTTGCGCACCATGAAGTTGAGCCAATTGACGGGGGCGAGCTTGTAAATGTTCCGGCCGTTGTCCTCTCGCTCCAGCACGAAGCCGGTCGCATCCAGATAGCGGCGCACGGCTTTTCGAGTGAAGAAATATAAGTGGCGAGGCACGTCTTCGCAAAAAAGATAGCGCGAAGCAATGCTCTGGAAATTCGTAACGAGAAAAACAAACAAACCGTTTTTCTTGATGACGCTTGCGGCTTTGCGAAAGTACGCCATCGGATCGTGCACGTGCTCGAGCACGGCCCACGCGGTAATGGCGTCGTAAGTGGGTTCGTTCACCGTGATGTTTTGGAATTCCTCGGTATGCACGGGAAAGTCTTTTATGCGCTGCGATGACTCGGAAATCTCAACTCCTTCGACGAGCCAGCCACGCGCCGCCATGAAACGCGGGAAATCTCCGTTGGCGCAACCCACATCCAACAAGCGCTGCCCGCCCGCTCCATTTTCCATCGTGCGCAAATATTTTGCCTCTTCGGCAAAGCGCCGCCGGAGATAGCGCTCGTGACTATTCGTGGCGGGCTGCTCGAAATACTGAGGGGGATAATATCTTTGGATTTCCGCTATTGTTGGCCGCGGATTCACAGAACCCAGGCCGCATTCATCGCATTCCACAATTTTAAAAAGTTCTCCGGGAAAGAAACGCCGGTCAGGCATTTCATAAACGAAAGTGTGCCGACTGGATCCGCACAAGTTACAAGCGACAATCTCCACGGTCGGGATTGTACATAAGCGTCTTCAAATGCGTCCACCCGGCCGACGGGAGGATAGCGAATCAGTTTTCGATGCGAGCGTTACCTGCCCGGGCTCGCTTTCGCTCGCGCCATAATCCGGGCGCGATCACCAAAAGTTTAGGTCTACAATCGTCCAATGAACCACCATACAGTCGCGGTCGTGAGCATTGTGGGCACATGTCTTGATGTGCTGGGTAGTCTTTATCTGGCCTACGATCTATTGGGTGGACAGCACGGTCCGTTGCGGTTGCTTACCAGGGCGGTAACGTATTCCGTTGTCTTCGGCATCGGCTACGGCCTCGGCCTGGGTCTCTTCTTTGGGTTGGCTTCCGGTATCGCAACCGGCGTGACCCCGTCGATTGAATTCAATCGAGCGGCCCGCGGGCTAGATCATTACTCCTTACTTTGGGAAGTACTGTTTTCCGCCATCCGCGGGTTTGCCTTTGCCGCGGGACTCTACAGGATTTTGGGCTTCGGATTCGCAATCGCGTTTGCCATTCTCATCACAATCGGCCAGGTATTCGCGTACTCTCGCGGCATGCGTCCTGCCGCGGACTATGCAGCGGATCGACGTCCACGGCTTACGCGCCGGCAGTTTTGGGGAACCGTGATCCGTACTCTCGGCTACATGGTCACGGCCCTTATCTGCAGCGCCTTCATCCATCATGTGGAGCACGCCTGGTTTTTTGCGATTCGCGTTGGACTGGTGACAGGCATTGTCACGGGCGTGGGAGGGTCGGTTTATCCTTACATCGAATACTATGCCGACAATCTCCCCGAGCGATGGCTTGGGACTTTCGGCATAGGACTCATACTTTGCGGTTTTACCCTGCAATCCGTTCAGTATTGGCTGACGCTATTTGACGTACATCTCACTTAGGCCGTTGTCGCCTCACGCTCGGATTTGGGGAGCCAGGGCGGCGGGTAGCCCACGCTGCACTTAGGTCTTGGGGGATGGTTTAAGTGTTCGTTCAATGCGACTCGGTTCCGGCGCTGGAATGTGATTCGAGTCTTGAGCGGGCGAGGGATGATACACCTTGGACACTCTTCCTCCCTTCGCCAAGCGTTGAGGAACCTCTTGCCAAAAAGGAATTTCTGAAGATTCCTGGCTCCAATGCACGACAGCGGCCTCGTCGCACCAATGGAGCAACTTGGGCATGGCTCTGCTATGCGCGCCGCCGGTACGATAGGTGTTCATCGCCGCCTCATCTTTCCAAGCTGTCATGGTCCAAAAAACGTTCTTCGCGTTAACCAATAGCCTGCCACCCAGAAAACCAGGACTGCGCTCCACCTGGCGAATGGACTTGAATGCGCTCCACAAGAACTGCGGGAGATAAATAAAGGAGCGAACCCGCAAACGCGTTACGGAAATCAACACCATCTTGACCTCGGGAATTCATTGCGCATGTGTTTATCGGCCGTCTTGCAGCCACAATCCTTTCAGAATTCGTCTGTCGTCCGGTCCAGATTTGTACGACTTTCGTAGGATATCACTCCGATTCACCTTCGAGTGTGCGGGGTCGCGCACTCTCAGGCCCGCCCCATCGAGTTCGTTGCGACGCCAGACGGCCTGACACGACGGCGCAGGTTGCAAAAGCGCAAGCGAAGAATGCAAGCTGAAAAGCATGCCGGAACTGCCGGATATCGCCGCGTACATTTTTGCGCTCGAATCACGCATCGTCGGGCAACCGGTCGAGCGAGTGCGGCTGGCGAGCCCGTTTCTGCTTCGAACGGCGCAACCGCCAATCACGAATGTGGAGGGCCGCGTCGTGCGCGAACTGCGGCGAATTGGCAAGCGAATCGCGATTGGAGTCGAAGGCGACCTCTGGCTGGTGCTGCACTTGATGATTGCCGGCCGGCTGCACTGGCGGCCGCCAGGGGCAAGGCTGGCGGGGCGGCAGAATCTGGCAGCGTTCGATTTTCCGAGCGGCTCGCTCGTGCTTACGGAGGCGGGCACGAAGCGCCGCGCGTCATTGCATGTGATAAGCGGGGAGGAAGACTTGAGTTCCATCGACCCGGGAGGAATTGAAATCTTCGCGAGCGACCTCGGCGCGTTTCGCGAAGCACTCACGGCCGAGAACCGCACGCTCAAGAGAGCGCTTACCGATCCGCGCCTCGTCAGTGGGATCGGTAACGCGTATTCGGATGAAATTTTGCATGCGGCACAACTGTCGCCGGTCACACTCACGCACAAGATGAAACCGCTCGAGTGGGAAAAGCTGTTCGCTGCGGCGCGCGAGACACTCGCGCTGTGGATAGACCGGCTGCATGCAGAGGCGGAGGCTGGTTTTCCCGAAAAGGTGACCGCGTTTCGCAAGGGGATGGCGGTTCACGGGCGCTATGGAGAGCCTTGCCCGAGGTGCGGAGAAAAGGTTCAGCGGATTCGCTACGCGGACAACGAGACAAACTATTGCGCGCGATGCCAAACGGGTGGAAAAGTTCTTGCGGATCGTGGATTGTCCCGGCTATTGGGATCGGATTGGCCGCGCACGCTCGAGGAACTTGAGGCTCTCAAGCGCGGCTAGAAGTAAAAACGCTGCCGCAACAAATGCCAGGTTGTCACTGGCGCGCCCGGAGAGACTCGAACTCCCGACCCTCTGGTTCGAAGCCAGATGCTCTATCCAGCTGAGCTACGGGCGCGCGAAACCATTATACCTGTCTATTCAACCTGCATTCCCAAGCTGGAGAGAGATTTCTCCCGCAAGGACCGCGCAGAAGGGAAGCAGTCTCCGCTCCAGGAGGTTCAAGGCCCCAATTTGCGCTAGTTGGACGCGAGAACGTCGTCGTAATAATTGACGAGCGCGCGGCGCGGCTTGGTTTTTAGACCCTTGAGCGGAACTTTGGGCGCGCTGGAAGTGTTTCCCACCATGCGCAATCTTCCCAGCAGCGCTATTTTTCCATCGTCCAATTCCAGATAAACCGGAACCAGCATGCGGAACTTGTCGTCGACGCCCGATTGCGCAAGGTTCAGGTTCATCACAACGGTGCCGTCCACCCCCGTCTCGAAATAGGAGGCTATCATGTACGCAGGCAGTTGAGTTCCATAGACGTATTCATTGAAAAACCAGTCCATCTTGTGGTTTCCTTCGAGGTCCATCTCCTTGGACATGTGCTTTTCGATCACCTCTTTGAAGTCTTCGGTGGTGGCGGCTTTTCCGCGATAGATGCTGACGAAGTCCTGCATGGTCTCTTTAAACTGCTTATCGCCATTATGGTTGTCGTACATCATCATGCGGATCATGTGGAGGACATAAGCGCCCTTGGGGTAAATCAGGCGACGCGTGATGCCGAAGCCGGTGCGGGAGTTGCTGGCGCGGTAGCCCATAGTCAATGGGCCGACGTCGATGGCGCGGAAACCCTGGGCGTCACGCTCGGTGAGCAGCTCCCGCTCATCGTTCCAGAAGGTGATGAACTTTTTAGGATCCTTTTCAATCATGCTGAGGTAAAGCGACGCGGACATGTCCGCGAATCCTTCGCTCATCCACTGATCCCGGCCGGAACTAAAACCGACGGTGTGGCCCCACCACTGGTGAGCGATCTCGTGGGGCGTGACAACTTTCCAATATCCTCGATTACCCCAGTCCATGCCCAGTTGGTGGCGAACCGTGGTATCGAAGTAATAGCAAATGGGAATCCAAACGAGTTCGGGCCAAGATTGGCCGAAGTTACAAGCAGTTTGCTGCGTGATCTGCAGGTGAGTAAAAAGCGATGGACCAAAGTAGTCCGTGTAGAGTGGAATCGCAAGTTCACCCTCGGCAAGCGCTTTCTTATTCAGGGGCGTCGTGCTCATCGCGCCGAGAGTCAATTCACTCGTTTGACGCTCTCCTGGTAGGCTGCTGGAGGCTCTTTGCTGTATCGCACCGACCCAGTCGGGAGATTGCTCGTTGGCAAAAGACTGGATAAGAATCTCGGGCTTGGTGAGCTTGGCTTCCTCTACTTTGAACCTCCCAAAATTGAATCCCGCGACCGTCTGAGGAGTTTCGCTCTTCCAGACGGTGACGTATTGCCCGCCTTGGTTGGAACCGCTGACAAAAGCACCGGTGGCCGCTATCTTCATGTCTTTGGGAATACGAAAGGTCATGTCGTAAGAGGCATATTCGCCAAGTGCCGAGCCGAGGTTGTTGGGATACCAATTTTGACGAGCTACTGGGAAGTAGTTGCCGCCACCCTCGTTTGTGACAGCGTCTTTGCCACTATAGGTCGTGGTGATGGTGAACTTCTCGCCGGCCGCCAATGGCCTGGGGAGGATAACCGCGAAATCGGCGTCATCGTTCTTGTCCTCCTGAATAAAGGAAAGCGGCTGGCCGCCGGAGGTGACGGACTGCACGCGGAGAGAGGGAAAAAGGGAAAGCGGAACGACACGAAGTCCGTCCCGGTGAGAGATAAATGTGGTGGTGGCTTTGCCGGAGAGAGCGCCGCTTTTTTCAAGAGTCGTGTCGAGCTCGTGGTGCTCGATGCTGATGGTTCTGCCGAAGGAGTCTTTGGGCCTGGGAAGCGAGAAGTCGAAGGAAGCCCAGTCGCCCCGCTTTTCTTCGTCATACGTCCAGAAATTCACTTGATTCGAATTCCAGTTGGGGTCGAGCTGATACAGCTCCTTGTCGTTGTAACGCTTGCCGTGGATGAATGCCACGAAAAGGTCCCTGGCCTCTGAGCTGAGCAGCTCCGCGAGGAGTTCCGCTTCCAGATTGTGTCTTGTTTTGTGGCGCGTGGTGCTCTGGCTGTCTTTCAGGAGGCCGGCGTCACAGCCGCCGGAGACTGCTGTGCCCGCCTTTTTGATTTCGTCATAGGTGGAATCTGTGAAACGAAGTACCAGCCGCCCAAACTTTTCGTTGAATTCATCCTCTTTTGTGAGGAGTTTAAGACTCTTGCGTTCGGTTTCGGAAGGAGGTGCCAGAAAGAAAGACACCGTCACCGACGAAAACCGCACCGGTGACCCGGCCGTTTACTGGCGGAACAAAACAAACTGTGCCCGAGTTCAGACGAAACGTACCGGCGTCACGTTTGAGGTCGAAATTGGCGAGACTGACGGCTTCGCTGCCGAGACTGAGGTTGCGCAGCGCAATGTATGTGGGATCGGAGTTGGCGGGAGACTGCGCCGACGCGGCAGGGCTAACGGTAATGAAAAGCGCCGCTGCTCGAAGAATTATGGCTAGGGAAGCCAGACCAAACGACGAGGGTGAATTCGGGGCAGAGAGCCAGCGCCGAACGAGAACGCCGTTCAAAAACAAGAGATTCCGAAATCGCTCTCTCATGTCTTTCTCCGTGAATCAGTGGTCAGCAGGGTATTAACAGCATAGTAGAAAGTCAACAACGAAATAGCACAAGGAAAGTAGCGGGGCGTTCGTTGACAGTGCTGGAAGCGTCCGATACGCTTTACAGTTTACTCGGCAAGAATTTTCCGGACTGAGGAGAACGGACCAACCGCCGTATGGCTGAAGAAAAACTACCGACCCGCGCCGCCGATTTTTCCGAGTGGTACAACCAGCTTGTACTGAAGGCGCAACTTGCGGATTATGCGCCGGTGCGTGGCTGCATGATCGTGCGCCCGTACGGCTGGGCACTGTGGGAAAACATCCAGCAGGCGCTGGACCGGCGCTTCAAGGCGACCGGGCACCAGAACGTGGCGTTTCCGTTGCTGATTCCGCGGAGTTTTATTGATAAGGAAAAGCATCACGTGGAGGGATTTTCTCCGGAACTTGCGGTGGTGACGGTGGGCGGCGGCGAGGAGCTGGCGGAGCCGCTGGTAATTCGCCCGACATCGGAGACGATTATCGGCCACATGTGGTCGAAATGGATTCAATCCTACCGGGATCTTCCCGTGCTGATGAACCAGTGGAACAGCGTGGTGCGGTGGGAATTGCGGACGAAACTTTTTTTGCGCACGCTGGAGTTTTTCTGGCAAGAAGGCCACACGGCGCACGCAACCCGGGAGGAGGCGGAAGCGGAAACGCTGCAGATGCTCGATATTTACGCCGATTTTGCGGTGAATGACGCGGCCATTCCGGTGATCCCGGGGAAAAAATCGGATGCGGAGAAATTTGCCGGCGCGGACGTTACCTACTCGATCGAAGCGATGATGGGTGACGGGAAGGCGTTGCAGTCCGGGACTTCGCATTACCTGGGACAGAACTTCGCGCAAGCCTTTGAGGTGAAATACCTAGACCAGAATGGACAATTGCAGCATTGCTGGACGACATCGTGGGGGCTGTCGACGCGGATCATCGGCGCCATCATCATGGTGCACGGGGATGATCAAGGGTTGGTGCTGCCGCCAAAGCTCGCGCCGTATCAAGCAGTGATCGTGCCGATTTTTAAGAGCGAGGAAGAGAAGACGTTGGTGATGGAACAGGCGCGCAAACTGCGGACAGAGCTGGTGAAGGCGAACATCCGCGTGACGCTCGATGAACGGGAAGGAATGAGTCCTGGATGGAAATTCAACGATTGGGAGATGCGCGGCGTGCCGTTGAGGGTGGAATTGGGTCCGAAGGATGTCGCCAAGCAGGCCGCTGTGCTTGCGCGGCGAGATCGTCCGGGCAGGGAAGGAAAGATCAGCGCGGCGCTTGCCGATCTGCCCGCAGCAATCGAAGAGCTGCTGGCCGAAATTCAACAATCGATGCATGACAAAGCGCTAGCGTTTCGCAAATCCAACACGCATGAAACGAAAAGTTACGAGGAGCTGAAAAAGGCGGTTGAGACAGGCTTCGCGCTAGCCTATTGGTGCGGGAGCACGGAGTGCGAAGCTAAAATCAAGGAAGAGACGCGCGCGACGATGCGCTGCATCCCGCTCGCCCAGGAGGCCGGCCGGAAAAGTGACCAGCCCGGGGGCGCCGCAAAATGCGTGGCGTGCGACAAGCCCGCGAGGACTCAGGCCATTTTTGCGCGAGCCTATTAAGCAGGGCATCGAGATTTTCCTTCCAGGCCCCTCGACGATTTGCGGGGATTAACGTCCGCGTCGAGCGAGCGGAAGTTCGACATCAACGGGTTCTGCGACTATTCACACTCTTCAGCATGCGCCGAGTCATATTCTCCACGGGCGCGAAATCGTCAGTGAATACGACCGTGCCGGCGGCGGGGTCGAGGAGAGCGATTCTGGTTGCCGCGGAAGCCGCCAGCCGCATGACGAAGGCATTGCCCTGATAACTTTCGAAGCGCGCACGAATCAACGCATCCGGCGTCTCCTTTGAAAAAGCCAGAAGCATGCGGTTGCCACTGCCAATCGGAAGAACAGCCACTGTCGGGAAAACACGTTTCAAGGTGGCGGCGACCGCGAGAAGCAATTCTTGATCTTTTCCCATGTCAAAAAGGTTCATCATCAATAAGCCGTCTTCCGACAGGTGCGCTCGCACGGCGCTAAAAAACTCGACGGTGACGAGATAGAAAGGAATGTACGGCCCGCCTTGGTAGAGATCGACGTGCACGATGTCGTACTTGCCTTTATTTTGCGCCAGCCAGGGGCGCGCATCCGCAACTTGAATGTGGAGCAGTTTATCGTCGGGATTCATCCCAAAAAAGCGAGCGGCCGCTTCCACGACTCTTGGATCAATTTCAACAGCATCGATATCTATATCGGGCGCGGTGACGCGGCTCGAAGCGATGGACCCGCCTCCAGCCATGCCTAAAACCAGCAGACGCTGCGCGGGCGCCAGCAGAGGGCCGAGGACGAAATCATCGTAGTAGTTGCCAGTCCAACCGGTGCGCTGATCGCGGATCGTGTGAATGCCTGCTTCGTCGTTCAGTTTGAGTATCAGCCGCTGACCATCGCGGACTACGCGAACCAGGTTATAGGGTGACTCTTGTACCCATACAGTGCTATGAGACCAAGATGTCGTCGGCACAAATTTCAACGCCCCGACAATAATCGCGAGCAGTAAGAGCGCCGTAGGCGCCCGCAAAGCAAGGCCTGTCACGGCGATGACGGCGGACAATGCACAGATCACCGCCAGGGTCTTCTGCGTTCCAAGAAGGGGAATCAGCCAGAAGCTAGTGGCGAGTATGCCTCCAATGCTGCCAACGGTGGAAAGCGCATAGACTTTGCCCGCGACCAACCCGACGTGCCCGGACTGTGCCAGGAGACGAATGATAAAGGGGCACGCAGTTGCCATGGCCGTCATCGGCGGGGCAAAAATAACCAGGCTGGTGAGCACGGTTCCGGTGAAGTCTCCCATTCTCGCAAATACCGGGAGCATCAACCGGACCACAAAGAGGATACCGAGTTGATAGAAGGCGCTTCCGAGGAGCGTGATGTAAAGAGGAAGGCCTGTTTGGCTGCGGTCGGCGCCCCAACCGCCGATGGCGTAGCCAATGGCGAGGGCCGCCATGACGACAGAGATCATGCTGCCCCAAACGTAGATCGAATAACCAAAGTAAGGCGCGTAGAGCCGGAAGGCGACAAGCTCCTGCGCCATGATGACGGCGCCGGTGAAAAAAGGGGTGAGCAACCAAAGTACGAGCTGAGTCAGGCGAACCTTGCCGGAGGTATCGGGCATACTATGCACGGCGCGGCGCGGAACAGGACGAAGCCTCGAGAGTCAGATTGCCCCGCAACAAACTTTTGGCCGCCAAACACGGCTGGGCCGGAGGAAATTTAGAGTCCGAACTGGACCGCTGGCAGAGCCGCGACAATCTGGTTGTTAGCATTAAACACCAGCAATTCGGCGAGCGTACTGTTCACATTGTGCCCGCCACTCACCACGACGACTGACCGTAAGCTTACGGCCGTTGGCTGCGTGTTGAGGCGAAAACTAAATGTTTGGCCCGGGGCGACCGTCCCCGTAGCTATGGTTTGCGCAACGGTGGCCCCTCCGTCGGTGAGAACCTCAAGGCTCAACGACAGGGTGACGTCAGAAACGTTCGTGATTTTGATTATGCCGATCGCATTCGGGCTAAACGTATATGGGAGGAGGTAGATAGGTTGTGTTTCGATAAGAGTAAAAGCTCTGGACCTCACCGCATAACCTAAGATCAACATCACTGCCAACAACACCGGAGTGATTACCTTCCAGGATTTTCTTAGATTTTTCACGGCTGCTCCTTTTGGGCCGTGGCTAGGACGGCCCTGATGTCTTTAGCTGGGCCTAGAAAGCATGACTACGGGGAGGTCTCACCCATCTGCGCCGCACTTGCGACCGGTAACACCCAACTCCGGTGCGGAGGCTTCGGAGCCGAGACATCGGTTGACCAATACACCTCTCGAGTGCGTGAGGCTGGAATCGGATCGGGCGAAATAAAGGGATTCGCCTGAGCCGGAATCTCAAGTTTGACCTTCCGACCGACCGATAACGTACACCCGATAACCCCCGTATGCAACACTCTGTAAGTGCAGGAGCGTTCCGGCCGCTGTCGTAGGATCCAAAGTCAAAATTGATGGTCCGCCGATCCATCTATTAGAGAGTTTCTTCTTTCAGCATCCCACGACACTGAAAACATTGTCGCTGTATGGCTTGCGCTTCCCGTTGGTGAGAGGAGTGCAGCGATCATTTCGCACCACGAGGAAAGGTCAATTTGGAAATCAGGGAAGAAGAGAAGTGCGGCTTATACGCCCCGTTCCTTTCCGAGAACATGCACTCGCTGTGATTCTCGACAGGTGGGGTCGAGGGTGTTAGCGTGAATCTAGAACGATATTCGCGTGCCGCTGTGCCATGCGGGTAGTGCGGCGATTGGAAGGGAATCACGTGCTGTCGGAACATCATCGCGGCCAGGAATTGACGTCTGCCAGACGCTCCGAACGGGGCGGGGGAAGGTTCAAGGCTATCGCGTACACGGCGGTTCTCGTGTTCGCGATCTACGCGGCTTTCAAGGTGCTGCCCGCCTATATAAACAACTATCAACTGGCGGATAAAATGCAGGAAACGGCGCGCTACGCGGTGGTCAACCGGTATGACGAGGAGAAGGTGCGAGACGTCATATTCAAGGAAATTCAAGATCTCGAGATTCCAGTCAAGCGGGAGCAAATCAAGGTGGTCGCCAACCCTTCGGTAGTGACGATCAGCCTGGACTACACGGTGCCCGTGGACCTTCTCTTTTATCACCTGGATCTTCACTTCACTCCAACGGGCATGAACAAGTCTCTCAATTAGACTGGCGCTTTCCTGCTGTGGCGCCTTGAGAAACCGGTCGAAGTGGTTCAGGAACTAGGGAAAGAGATCGCCGGCACCACTCATCCGTCAATGGCGTCTTTCCTAGTGCAGGGTCTTGCGGGACAATGAGAGCCTAGCCCCTGGGAGCTACGTTTGCGCATCCGCATCCAAAAAGGATTCTGGACCTCCACCATAGGTTTAACGGTTCTGGGTATTGCGTTCGCCTTCTTTCTCTGTGCGGGTGGCGTTTTCACGTGGTACTACGTCAAGTACTCGCGCATGATCGACGCGCGGCTCTCCGGCCGCGTGCTGCAAAACACCACGCAGATTTTCTCCGCCCCCGAGCATATTTCAGTCGGCGAGGCGTGGAGCGCGGAAGATCTCGCGACCTATCTCACGCGCGTTGGCTACCGCCCGCAAACTGACGAAGGCGCGCTGGGGCAATTCACCGTGCGAAACAATGCGGTGGACGTGCGGCCGTCCAAACTTTCCTATTTCGCGGGCAGCAACGCCTTGACGGTGCAATTCGGGAATAAGGCCATTCGTTCCATCCGGCCGCTGGCGGGAGGAGTCGAACTCGGAACGGCGGAGATCGAGCCGGAACTAATCACGAACCTGTTCGACAGTGCGCGCGAAAAACGGCGGCCGGTGCGCTACGACGATTTGCCGCCGGTGCTGGTGCATTCGGTTCTCTCCGCGGAAGACAAGCGATTTTTCGAGCATCCGGGATTCGATTTCATCCGCATTTTTGGGGCTGCGTGGGCGGACCTGCGGCACAGTGCGCATTTGCAGGGCGCGAGCACTATCACGATGCAAGTCGCGCGGACTTTTTTTCTTTCGCCGGAGCGGAAGTGGAGCCGCAAGGTTGCCGAAGCCCTGGTCTCGCTGGAACTGGAGCAGCGCTTTTCGAAGCAGCAGATTTTCGAACTGTATGCGAATGAAGTCTATCTGGGGAACCGAGGAAGCTTCGGGATTCGCGGATTTTCCGAAGCCAGCGTCGCGTATTTCGGAAAAGATTTGCGCGAGCTCACGCTCGGGGAATGCGCGTTCCTCGGCGGGCTGATTCGCGCGCCAAATTATTACTCATCGGCGGACCGGCATCCCGAGCGCGGCGTGCAAGCGCGGGATCGCGTACTAGCACAAATGCTCGATAATAAGTACACCACGGAAGAAGAGGTGCAAGAAGCGAAGCGCACGCCACTGAAAATCGTGCGCGCGTCCGTCACCGGCAGCGAAGCGCCCTATTTCGTGGATATGGTTAAGGACCACCTCCTCGACAAGTATTCGGAAACAGAGCTGTTGAGCCAGAATTTCCGCGTGTACACGACGTTAGATCCGGCGCTTCAGCGGGCAGCCGCCGCGGCAGTCGATGCCGGAATGAAGAATGTCGACCTGCTGCTGTCCAAGCGTTATGAGAAATGGCGTCGCGAGGCGGCAAAAAAGGGAAACACCGAGCCGATCCCGCAGGCGCAGGTCGCGTTAGTGGCGTTGGATCCGAGAACGGGAGAGATCAAGGCGGTTATCGGCGGGCGGGATTACGGGCAGAGCCAACTAAATCACGCGCTGGCTCACCGGCAGCCTGGCTCTGTTTTCAAGCCATTTGTTTATGCGGCGGCATTCGCAAATGCGGTCGATGGAGTTCAGCCGATCATAACGCCTGCGACTACGATCGACGACGAACCGACGACGTTTGAATTCGACGGGACGGAGTACACCCCCAACAATTACGGCGAAAGATTCATGGGTCGGGTAACGGTGCGCGACGCCCTGACCAATTCGTTGAACGTGGCGACGGTGAAGGTGGCGGAACTGATCGGGTATGGCCGGGTAGTGCAAATCGCGCGTCAGATGGGGCTGGGAACCAACATACGGCCGACGCCAGCGGTGGCGTTAGGGGCCTACGAGATGACGGCAGTCGACGTCGCGGCGGGCTACACGACGTTCGCGACAGTGGGCACGCGCGCCGAGCCTGAGTTTCTGCATGAAGTTGTGGGCGCCGACGGGACAATGCTCGAGAAATTCACGCCGCAAACCCACGCGGCGCTGGATCCGCGCGTGGCATTTCTGGTCGACAGCGTGTTGAAGGATGTGCTCAATCGCGGCACGGGCGCCTCGGTGCGCGCGAAGGGCTTTACCCTTCCGGCCGCCGGAAAAACCGGGACTTCGCGCGACGGCTGGTTTGCGGGCTTCACTTCGAATTTGCTGTGCGTGATCTGGGTTGGTTTTGACGACAATCGCGACCTCGGACTTACGGGCGGTGTAGCAGTAGCGCCAATCTGGGCAGACTTCATGACTCGAGCCACGGCCATGCCGACCTACCGGGACGTGAAGGATTTCTCGATGCCCGAAGGAGTGCAGTCGGTCTTGATCGATCCCGAATCGCTGGAACTGGCGACGGCGAATTGTCCCACGACGCGGGAAGAAGTGTACGTTGCGGGCTCGGCGCCGACGCAATTCTGCGAGCTGCACGGCGGCCAAGCTTTGCAGTCTTCGAGCGGTTCGTGGCTATCGCGAATATTCGGTGGAGGCCAGCCGAAGCAGCCGCAGACTACACCCGATGGGCAACCGGTGACGGGCGCGAACGCTCCGCCGGAACAACAGGGTCAGCCCAATGGTCAGGAACCTGTGGACCCGAGTGTTAACAAGAAAAAGAACCCTTTACAGAAGATTTTTGGTATCTTTGGAGACAAGAAGAAGGACTCCGACAAAGCTAAACCGAAGCCGGAGAAGGGAGATCCGCCATGAGACAGGCATGTGTGGCGATCTGTGTTAGTTTTTTCCTCCTGACCCTCGCAGTTCCCTCCCAAGGTCAGATTCCCAGCGACAATCGAGAAATAGCGTTCATTCCGCGCAGCCCGCAGTCGCAGACTCAGACGGATTCAGGGCCGGTGATCGTAGTCCGTCCGGATCTTGGGGACGAACAAATGGGCGACCTCCACATGGCGCGCAAGGAGTACCGCGAGGCTGCGGAAGTCTACAAGAAGCTTTCCGATCAGCAGCCGCGCAACCCGGTGTACTTGAACAAACTGGGAATTGCCATGCACCAGCAGACGGCGCTGAACGCGGCGCTGAAATGTTACGAACGCGCCATGAAAGCCGACCCGCTTTACGCCGATGCCGAGAACAATATCGGAACGATTTGGTACCAGCGGAAGAAATACGGCAAGGCCATCAAGGCCTATCAGAAGGCGATCACGATTCGTGCTGACATGGCGGTGCTCTATAGCAACCTGGGTTACGCGTACTTCGGTGAAAAGAAGTACGAGGAAGCGATCAGCTCTTTCCGCCAGGCGCTGGCCATCGATCCGCAGTTCTTCGAGCATAATTCGAGCCGCAGCGGCTCGATGCTCCAGGACCGTTCAGTGGGAGACCGCGGGAGGTTTTACTTTCTGCTCGCGAAGTCTTTTGCACAGTCCGGGAACGTGGATCGTTGCCTGCTGTATCTCCGGAAGGCGAAAGAGGAAGGTTACAAGTCACTTTCGGACGTGAGGAAGGATCCGGCGTTTTCCGCGATGCTGAAACTTCCGGCGCTGGAGGAAATCCTTGCGCCGAAACCCGAGGAACCCGAGCAACAACCCTAAGCCCGAGTCAGCTTCGAATTCGCCGACAATTTCAGGTCATTCCCTCCAATGATGCGGGGCAAGCGAAAAAGCTCGTCAATGGCGCGCACGCGTGCCTGTGGCCTCTGTTACAATGCGAGACAGAATGGTGCGACTTGATTTCATGCGATCTCTGTTAGTGCTCGCGTGCGCGATAGGCATTACCTCCGGGACTTGCGGAGCGGCGCAGGCGTCACCTGGCAACGCCCAAGCGGGTGGACCCACTGCTTCCCAGCAGGGTATTTATCTCGTTTTCCCCTTTGAAAATGCGGGAGCCTCGCCGCGGCTCGACTGGCTCGGCGAAGGACTCGAGGAGTTGACCATTCAGCGGCTATTCGCCGCTGGCCAGCAAGTGTATTCGCACGCAGGGCGAGCCAGCGAAATGGATCGCTACGGCTTGCCGGCCACCGCGAAATTAAGCCGGGCTGCCATGTTGCACATCGCGGACGATCTGGACGCGGATTTCGTGATTTTTGGAAGCTTCGCTTCGAATGGGCAGAATCTTACCGTCGAGTCGCGCATCCTTCGTGTAAATGTGATGAGCGATCATACAGCTGCCAACGCGAAAGCGCTGCTTGCCCCGGTGCGGGAAAGCGGGCCGCTCGATTCGCTTATGGATTTGCATCTCCAGCTGCTGTGGCGGCTGATTTCAGCGAACGATCCTTCCTACCGGATGAGTCCCGCGGAGTTTTCGAAACGACAGAGACCGCTGCGGCTGGATGCGTTCGAACACTACATCCGCGGCCTGCTTGCCGCGGAAGATGAAGGGCGCTTGCGCGAACTGCGGGAGGCTGCGAGGCTCGAGCCCGAGTGGCCCGATCCTGACTTCGCGCTGGGCCAGGCGTATTACTTGCGGCGGGACTGTAATTCCGCAATTCCGTGGTTCGCGAGGGTGCCGAATTCGCATCAGCGGCATTTCGAGGCGATTTTTGCCACGGGCGTGTGCCGCTTGCTGCTTAGCGAGCCGGACCGAGCAGAAGAGGTTTTTTCGGTGCTGCAAACCCCTCCAAAGACCAATGCGGCCGACGAGAGTTCGGCGGCCAACGCAATTTCCAGCATGGAGATGCCGGAGATTCTGAATAATCTGGCTATCGCGCGCGCGCGGCAAGGGAAGAGCGCGCCGGCGCTGACGGACTTGCAGCGGGCCACGCAGCTCGATCCCGATGATGAAGACTATCTGTTCAATCTCGGCGTGCTCGCCCTGCGAGCAAAAGATTTTGCGGGAGCCGCCGATTATTTTCACGAAGCGTCGCAAAGGTCGCCGGAAAATCCGGAAGACTTGGCGATGCTGATCCTGTCGCTCGAGAAGAGTGGGAAAAAAGAAGAAGCGGACCAGGAACGGGAGCTGGCCAAGGAGTCACTCGGGAACGATAAATTGCCTACGATCCGGCTGGAGGCGCCGCCGAAGACGACCGCCAAAACGAACGCCAAGACGCGCAACAAGAAACAACCGCAACCCGAAGAGCAAGGCGACGCGCTGACGCGTTACGAACGATTGAAGACGCAGCTGGATACGATTGCTTTGCGCCTGGAGATCGGAACGCCGGAGGCGGTGGGCGGCGCGACGGCGAATGACACGACCGCCGACACTCCGGCGAATCATGTGAGGCGCGGCCGTCAGGAGCTTGCGGGGAACCTCCTGGACGCGGCTGAGTTCGAATTCCGTGCGGCGCTGAAGACCGATCCGAACGATTCGGCAGCGCACCGCGGGCTTGCGGAGATTGACCGGAAGCGCGGCAAGCTGGATGATGCGGTCAAGGAGCTGCAAGCCTCCTTGGAAATGCGCGATTCCGCGATTGTGCACACCATGCTGGCAAAGATTTACGTGGAGCAGAAAAAACCCGACCTCGCGCGGGCCGAGGCCGAACACGCGCTCAAGCTGGCGCCTAACTATTCCGAAGCCAAGCAATTGCTCGAGCATTTGCGGAACACCAAGCCCGGGGGTACCAAACCATGAGCGAGCGGAGAAGATCAGGGCAGCGGACCACTTTGCTCGCACTTTTCGTGCTGATTTGCGCGGCGAGCGCCGGCGCGTTTATCACACTTCTTCCGGCCGCGGCGGCAGACGAACAATCCGGCAACTCCGTGGTTTTGGAATTGAAACTTGACCGCGAAGTGGAACCCGTCCTGGCCACCTACATAGATGAAGGTTTGGCGGATGCGGCGAAGCGACACGCCGCGCTGGTGATGATCACGATGGATACGCCGGGCGGATTGAGCGACTCGATGAAGGACATCATCCAACACATACTGGATTCTCCCGTACCGGTGGCGGTCTACGTATCGCCGACAGGGGCGCGTGCGGCTTCCGCGGGGTTTTTCATTCTCCTGTCCGCTGATATTGCGGCCATGGGCCCGGGCACGCACACTGGAGCAGCCTCGCCGATTCTGGTCGTGGGAGGGTTTCCGGCACAGATCGACGAAACGCTGCGCAAGAAAATCATGAATGACGCGACCGCGTTTCTGCGGAGTTACTCGGAGAAACGTGGACGCAATCCGGCGCTAGCGGAAACGGCGGTCACGGATGCGAAAGCGTTCACGGAAAAAGAGGCCCTGGACGGGAAGCTGATCGATGTCCTGGCGCCGACCGAAGAAGATTTGCTGCGCCAATTGGACGGGAGGAAGATCACGCGTTTCGACGGAACGCAGGTGAAGCTCGCGCTTTCGAGTCCTTCCCGGGTCGCGTTTGAGTTGTCCGCACGGCAGAAATTCCTGGCGCGCATTGTCGAGCCGGACGTATTTTTTGTGCTGCTCATCGTGGGCGTGCTGGGCTTGTACACGGAATTTACGCATCCGGGCGTGATTGCTCCGGGAGTCATCGGGGGCATCTGCGCGGTGCTAGCTCTTTACGCCATGCACATTCTTCCGGTGAATTTTGCTGGACTGTTGCTGATCTTGCTGGCGCTGGCGCTGTTTATTCTGGAAGCGAAGGTGACAAGCCATGGAGTTCTGGGTATCGGTGGAGTCGTGGCAATGGTGCTTGGCGCTTTGTTTCTGATCCGCTCACCGCTCACGGCGGGAGGCGTCAGCCTGGGAGTCGCGCTTGCGGCGACACTGCCGTTTGCCGTCATCACTGTTTTCCTCATGCGGCTTGTGCTGCGCTCGCGGTCCTGGAAAACCACGACGGGCAGGGAAGAGATGATCGGCGCGGATGGAGTCGCCGTTTCCAGTCTGCCGGCAGGAGGCGAAGGAATGGTTCGCGTTCATGGCGAGCTTTGGCAAGCTTCGTCGCTGCAGCGCGTTCCCGAAGGAGGAACGGTGCGCGTGATCCGCGTGGATGGTCTGAAGCTCCAAGTGGAACCGGCGCAAGCGGCGGCCGCGGTAAGCAAGTAGAATTCGTTCACGTTCAGGAGGCAGACATGGAGATTGGATTTGTGGGGTTCGCGGTGATCGCGGGAATAGGGCTGATCTGGTTCTGGAATTCGCTGTACATCATCAAGGAATGGGAACGCGGCGTGGTCCTTCGACTGGGCCGGCTGCTACCGGAAGCCAAGGGAGCGGGCCTGAGGCTGGTTTTTTGGCCGATTGAAACGCTGTATCGCGTCAACTTGCGTCTCGAGACGCTTGACGTGCCGCCCCAGGACATCATCACGCGGGATAACGTTTCGGTGAAGGTGAACGCAGTCTGCTATTTCCGGGTGGTCGACGCGAATAACGCGATGTCGCAGGTGCAGAACTATCAATACGCGACCTCGCAGCTTGCGCAGACCACGCTGCGCAGTATCGTGGGGCAGTTCGAACTTGACGAGATTCTCTCCCAGCGCGAAAAGGTGAACGCGAAACTTCAGATCATTCTCGATCAGGACACCGAGCCATGGGGCATCAAGGTATCCAAAGTTGAGGTGAAGCAGGTGGACATTCCCGAGCAGATGCAACGCGCCATCGCCAAGCAGGCCGAAGCCGAACGCGAACGCCGCGCGAAGATCATTCACGCCGAGGGCGAGTTCGAAGCTTCGCAAAAGCTTGCTGACGCAGCAAAAGTTCTGGAAACGCAACCTACCGCCATCCAACTTCGCTATCTGCAAACGTTGACGGAGATAGGTGTCGAGAAGAACACAACGATTGTCTTTCCCCTGCCCATCGATATCATTAATACCTGGATGCAAGCGACAGGGGGACAGCGAAAATAAGAATGGCCTACGGGGGAAAAAGGGGCGGCGCCGGGGAACGTGTGCTGGAAGGCCGGCACGTGATCGGGTTATTTTTTCTGATGCTGCTGTTCTCCGGCGTGTTTTTTACGCTGGGTTACGTTATGGGGCGTAACCAGTATGACGGGCAAGTGCGCGCCTCGAATGATACGCACCCAACTGGTTACGGAAATGTCGCGCCCAAGCACGATGTGGCGGTGAGACACAAGACCGATCCTTCATCTCCTGATTCGATCCCCGATACGAATTCCGATTCTGGCGCGCCACCGAGTTCCGACTGGGAGTTTTACCACACCCGGGATTCCAAACCGGTGGACGACCACCTGAAGCCTGCGCCGGCTGCCAAGACAGTAGCGGTTGCGTCGAAGAACAACGCGGCCGGAAAGGCGCCTGGGGTAATTTCGAAGACATCGCCTAATTTCACCGCCATTGCGACGGGGTCGTACTCGCTGCAGGTGGCCGCACTGACGAAAGAAGCAGATGCGTTAGACCTGGCAACGCGGCTCCAGAAGAAAAATTTCCCGGCGTTCGTCGTCTCGCCGCGAGGGGATAAGTATTATCGTGTGCAGGTTGGCCCGTATGCCGATGTCAAGGCCGCTGACGCTGCGAAGAAAGGCCTCGAAGGCGCAGGATTCAAAGCCATCGTCAAGCACTGATGCCCGGGCGCAGCTGGCTGGCTTATTTTCAACCACATTCCGGCGCTGAGATGCCGGACGCATTCCGATTGGGCATCGCCGGCGTATCCGGTGCGGTGCTGTCGCTCTCCTTCGCCGGTTTTTACCTCAGCATTTTTTCGTGGGTATGCGTCGGCGTTCTTCTCATGGCCGTGCTCGGGGCTCGGCCCGGGGTTGCGTATGCCTGCGGGTTTCTTCACGCAATCGTTTTTGTCTTCACTTCTGTTCCCTGGATTGCAACAGTCCTCTCCGTGCATGGCGGCCTTTCGACCTCGGGAGGCTGGCGCGTCTTATTTCTGATCGCCTCGGCGTGGGGCATTCTCATCGGGACGTTTGCCTGGACGGTGAACCGGCTAGCGCGACGAAGTGTAACGCTTGCTTGCGTGGGCGCGCCATTCGTGTGGGTTACGTTCGAATTCGTGCGCGCTCATCTGCCGGAGATCAGCTTTCCCTGGAATCTGCTGGGGTACCCTGCGTCGGCGAATCTCGCGCTGATTCAGCTCACGTCTATCACGGGAATTTACGGGCTTTCGTTCGTGGCCGCGGCGCTCAACGCGGTGCTGGCCTGGAGTGGTTCTGCGTCCACTCCTGGGCCGCGCAAACGCGTCGCGCTACTCGCTGTTTGCGTTGCCGTGATTCTCGCGGTGATGTTCGCGGGACCGCGGTTTGTGCCTAAGGTTGAGGCCACGCATTACGCGCGCGCGGTTCAGCTTGATTTTCCTGAAGTCGAGGAGTACCCCACGGATTGGTTCGCAGCGCACGGCACGGAACTCGACGAAGTCGAGCGCATCAGCCTGGCGCCTTCCGTATACAAGCCGGACCTTTTGATTTGGCCGGAGGCGCCTGCGCCGTTCTCATTTCAGGACGTGCGATTCGCAAGACGCGCGTCGAGCCTGGCGATTCGCTTCGGGAACCCCTACATCGCGGGCGCCATCGAGTGGAAAAAAGAAGCAGACGCTGCGGGCCGCATGGCGATGGCTGCATACAACAGCGCGCTGCTTTTCGATGCGCTGGGTCAGCGGCTCTTCTCCTACGACAAGATTCATCTGGTGCCCTTCGGCGAGTACGAACCGTTCCCGCTGATTCACCGCGTCGTGTCGAGCGTGTCGAGCGAAGTCGGCGGCTTTCGAAAAGGATCGAGCTACTCGGTCGCGCGGCTGCCCAACGGACACACGTTCGGAGTTTTCATCTGTTACGAGGCGATCTATGCCGGGGAGGTGCGCCGGTTCGCCGCGAACGGCGCGCAATTGCTCGTTAACATTTCGAACGACGGCTGGTTCGGACGGTCCGCCGCTCCCGAACAGCACTTGAGGATGGCCCGCGTCCGCGCGGTCGAAAATCGCCGCTGGCTGGTGCGCTCGACGAATAACGGGTACACCGCTTCGGTTGATCCCTATGGGCGGATAATCGAGCCGCTCCGGCCCGATATACGCGCCGCAACCGATTTGCCCTACGATTTCCGGACAGAGGAAAGCATCTACACGCGTTTCGGCGACTGGTTCGCTTGGCTCTGCGTCATAGTTTCCGTTATTCTGTTAGCGTCAACATTCTGGAAAAGAAAATGATCCTTGAAGACTTGCAATACCGCTATGAAGGCCTGAAGCAGCGCATCACGCTCGTGCGGAGCTATCTTTGACGCCTCGCAGAACCGCGAGCGACTGAAAGCCCTCGAAGCCCGCGGCGCCGATCCGAATTTTTGGAACGATCAGGAAGCAGCACAAGGCGTTCTGCGCGAACGAAAGCGCGCGGAAGACCTGGTAGCCGCCGATGACAAGCTCGTGTCGGTTTCCGGGGACATCGAGACGTACATCAACCTGGTCAAGGAAGAGAGCAATGCCGAGCAGCGCAACGATCTCCTAAAAGAGCTGGACCGGGAACTCTCAGCGGCGGAAAACTACGTTAGCGAACTCGAAACGAGAACGCTGCTTTCCGGCGAGAACGACCACCTGAACGCCATCATGACTATCAAACCGGGCGCGGGAGGAACCGAGTCGCAGGACTGGGCGTCGATACTCCTGCGCATGTACCTCCGCTGGGCGGAACGCAAGGGCATGAGTGCTGCGGTGCTTGACGAGACGCCGGGGGAAGAGGCGGGGCTCAAATCAGCAACCATTCAGTTTTCCGGGGAAAACGCCTACGGATTGCTCGCGGGGGAAACAGGCGTCCACCGCCTCGTGCGCATCTCTCCGTTTGATCAGGCGGCGCGGCGCCACACGTCGTTTGCCTCGGTGTTCGTGATTCCGGAAGTCGACGACCGGATCGAAATAAACGTCCGGCCGGAAGATCTAAAACTGGACACGTTCCGGTCGGGAGGCAAAGGCGGGCAAAACGTCAATAAGGTGGAGACCGCGGTGCGCATCACGCACATTCCTTCGGGCATCGTGGTGGCCTGCCAGGCCGAGCGCAGCCAACATAAGAACCGCGAGCTGGCGATGAAGATGCTCCGTTCGCGGCTCTATGATTTGGAAATCCAGAAACGCCAGGCACATACCGACAAGCTGGACGCAAGCAAGCTGGATATTTCCTTCGGGAGCCAAATCCGCTCCTACGTCATGCAGCCTTACCGGCTGATCAAGGATCACCGCACCAAATACGAAGTCGGCGATGTGGATCGCGTTCTGGACGGGGATCTCGATCCTTTCATCCGGTCTTACCTGATGGCTAAGAAGACGAAAGGGAAGCTCGAGATCCAGCCGGATGACGACGCCAATGCAGCTTGATAGTTTGTCCGCGTAACCAGACTATCTTTTCCATTCAACCCTCAATTTCGACCGTTTGACCCCCGTGCAACGCATTTGGATTCAATAAGTTGATTCTAGGCAATCCGGATGGTAACTTCTATGGATTACGATTCGAGTCCCACTGGGCGCATTGGGGGCGGTGCGGACGCATGCGCCTCAACCATGAAGGAGAGTCTGTTTTGAGCGAAGCCTTAAGGAATTTCTTGTTTACATCGGAGTCCGTGACCGAGGGTCACCCGGACAAAATTGCCGACCAGATTTCAGACGCCGTCCTCGATGAAGTGATGCGGCAGGATCCCAAGGGGCGCGTCGCTTGCGAAACCCTTGTGACCACCGGCGTCGCAGTGGTGGCGGGCGAAATTACGACCAGCGCGCACGTGGAATACGACCGGCTGGTGCGCGAGACCATTCGTGGCGTGGGATATGACCGCGCCAAGTATGGCTATGACGCCGACACTTGCGCGGTCATGTGCACCGTCAAGCGCCAGTCGCCGGACATCGCCATGGGCGTCGACACCGGCGGCGCGGGCGACCAGGGCCTCATGTTCGGCTTTGCGTGCGACGAGACCGAAGAATTGATGCCCATGCCCATCCAGCTTGCCCACCATCTCACGCAACGCCTCTCCGAAGTTCGCAAATCCAACAAAGTTGATTTTCTCCGGCCCGACGGCAAATCGCAGGTCACCATCGAGTATCGCGATGGCCGGCCGGCGCGCGTCGATTGCGTGGTCGTCTCGACCCAGCACAGCGACAGGATTTCCAACACCGAATTGCACGACGCCGTCATGGAGCATGTGATCCGCCCGACGATTCCTCCGTCCATGCTCGACGCGAAAACCAAGTACCACATCAATCCCACGGGGCGCTTCGTCATCGGAGGGCCGATGGGCGACGCGGGGCTTACCGGGCGCAAGATCATCGTGGACACTTACGGCGGTTACAGCCGTCATGGCGGCGGGGCTTTCTCCGGCAAGGATCCGTCAAAGGTGGACCGCTCGGCCTGCTACATGGCGCGGTACATCGCGAAGAATATTGTTGCCGCTGGCCTGGCGCGCAAGGCGGAAGTGCAGCTTGCCTATGCCATCGGCGTCGCCGAACCAGTGTCGGTCATGGCCGACACGTTTGGCACAGCCACCGTTTCCCAGGAAAAGATCAACTCGCTAATCCGCGAGAATTTCTCGTTGACGCCCAAGGGCATCATCGAAGCGCTTGATCTACGGCGCCCGATTTACAAGGCCACGGCGGCCTACGGCCATTTTGGGCGCAGCGGGCCGGGCTTCACCTGGGAACTCACCGACCGTGCCGACGCTTTGCGCAAGGCAGCGGGACTCGCCGCCGCCGTCCCCGCGGAAATGGCTGTGCGGCGCTAAACATTTCATCGAATTGGTCCCCGAACTCACAAAGAATTCTGAAAAATAACAAGGAGCAAGACTTTGGCTACTGCCGAATTGAAAAAAGGCGATGTGAAAGATATCGGGCTCGCGGACGCGGGCAAGCGGAAGATTGAATGGGCTCTCCAGCAAATGCCCGTTCTGCAATCGATCCGCAAGCGCTTCATCAAAGAGCAGCCGCTCAAGGGACTGCGCATTTCGGCGTGCCTCCACGTCACGAGCGAAACCGCCAACCTGATGATCACTCTCCGCGATGGCGGCGCGGATGCCGTGCTGTGCGCGTCGAATCCGCTGTCGACGCAGGATGAAGTGGCCGCATCGTTGAATCGCGATTTCAACATTCCGACTTACGCCATCAAGGGCGAGGACAATCAGACGTACTACGCACACCTGAGCGCGGCGCTGGAGCACAAGCCGCAAATGACCATGGATGACGGCGCGGACCTGGTGACGATGTTGCTCACGAAGCGCACGGATCTGGTCCCCAACGTGATCGCGGGCACCGAGGAAACGACTACCGGTGTTATTCGCCTGCGCGCGATGGCCAAGGACGGCACCCTCAAGTTTCCGATCGTCGCCGTCAACGACGCGCAGACGAAGCATTTCTTCGACAATCGCTACGGCACCGGGCAGTCCACGCTCGACGGCGTGATTCGCGCCACGAATATCCTGCTGGCGGGCCAGAAAATTGTCATCGCGGGCTATGGATGGTGCGGGCGAGGCGTGGCGATGCGGGCCAAGGGACTGGGCGCGGATGTGATCGTCACGGAAATCGATCCGGTGAAGGGCATCGAGGCGGTGATGGACGGGTACCGCGTGATGCCGATGGGAGAGGCGGTGAAGGAAGGCGACATTTTCATCACCGTGACCGGCAACAAGAACGTGATTCGCGCGGAACACTTCGAGGCGATGAAAACCGGCGCGGTGGTTTGCAATTCCGGGCACTTCAATGTGGAGATCGATATTCCCGCGCTCGAGAAAATGTCGAGCGGGAAGCGCGAAGTGCGGCCGCTGGTCGACGAGTACTTGTTGAAAGATGGCCGCAAAGTCTATCTGCTTGGCGAGGGGCGTTTGGTGAACCTGGCCACCGCGGAAGGGCACCCGGCATCGGTTATGGACATGAGCTTCGCGAATCAGGCGCTTTCGGCGGAATATTTGCGCAAACATGGAAAGGACTTGAAGCCGCAGGTTTACGTCGTGCCGGAGAATCTGGACAAGGAAATCGCCAAGTTGAAGCTCGAGACCATGGGCCACAGGCTCGACAAACTGACCGCCGAGCAGGAGCACTATCTGGCGTCCTGGCAAGAAGGCACGTGATCGGACGGCAGAATCGCTGAATAATTTCCTAGGCCGATCTTCACGGGGCGCAGCCTTACCCTGAATCTAAGGGAACGAACGCTGCGCCCTTTTCCTGTAAACTTACACAGATTCGTTTGAGGGACGATCATGTGGGATCTCTCCACGCACGCAATCGATACTGCGAAACTCCGCGGTGCTAGTTACGCCGACGTGCGCGTCATGCATCTCCGCCAGCGCGACCTCACGACCAAAAATGGTCAGGTCGGCACGCTCGCGCAAAGTGAATCGCTAGGCCTGGGAATTCGCGTTCTGGCGAACGGCGCCTGGGGATTTTCCTCCACGGACCGGCTCACGCGGGAAGGTGTGATGGCTTGCGCCGCGCAGGCTGTGTCGATAGCGAAAGCTTCCGCGCTCGCTAAGCGCACTGACGTAGTGATGGCGCACGAAGATGCGTACATCGACAGTTGGCAAAGCCCTTTCCGCAAAGACCCGTTCGAAATTCCGCTTGAGACGCAGCTCGATCTACTTCTCGCTGCGGACGCGGCCATGCGCATGGTCAAGGGCGTCACACTCACGGAGACCGGGATGCAATTCCGCAAGATCGATTCCTGGTTTGTTTCAAGCATTGGCTCGCGCATCCATCAGAGCAAGGTTATAACCGGTTGCGGAATCGCGGCGACATCGTTCCAGGGCGACGAAATCCAGAAGCGCTCGTACCCCAATAGTTTCGGTGGGCAGCATGCGTTGCAAGGCTACGAACTCGTGGAATCGCTCGAGCTGCTCAAACACGCTCCGCGGATAGCGGAAGAAGCCGCCGCACTGCACTCCGCGCCGCAATGTCCGGAGAAAAAGGGAACGGTCATTTTGGGGGGCAGCCAACTTGGCTTGCAGATCCACGAATCGGTCGGCCATCCGATCGAGCTGGACCGCGTGCTGGGGCAGGAAGCAAATTTTGCCGGGACGAGTTTCCTGACGCTCGACAAGCTCAACAAGCTTCGGTATGCGTCCGACATCGTGAATGTGGTCGCCGACGCGCGCCTCGAACATGGGCCGGGCCTCGGCACATTTGCCTACGACGACGAAGGCGTTCCGGCGCAGTGCACGGACATCATCAAGGACGGCCAATTCCGCGGCTACCTTTCGAATCGCGAAACCGCTCACCTCGTCGGATTGCAGCGATCGTCCGGCACGATGCGTACGGAAAGCTGGAACCGCCTGCCCATTATTCGGATGACGAACATCAGTCTGCTGCCAGGGACCTGGTCATTCGATGACCTGATCGCCGACACGGACGACGCCATTCTGATGGAAACGAACCGCTCGTGGTCCATCGATGACCGCCGCTACCAATTTCAGTTTTCCACGGAGATTGGCTGGGAAATCAAGAACGGCAAGAAAGGACGCATGCTGAAAAATCCCAGCTACAGTGGCATTACCACCGAGTTTTGGAATTCGTGCGATGCCATTTGCAAGTTCGATCATTGGACGCTGTGGGGGACTCCCAATTGCGGCAAGGGCCAGCCGATGCAGACCATGGGCACAGGGCACGGCGCCGCACCTTCGCGATTTCGGAACGTCCGCATCGGGACGGCGTTTTCGAACCAATGAGTCCTAAACACAAATTGCAGAATCGTGTGAAAGGGCGGGGCAGCGCGCCTGGTGGACAGCTCTTGGCCGAGCGCGAACTCCGGCGTGTAATCGATACCGTCCTGCGCGTCGCGAAGTCCACCGCCGCCGAAGAAACCGAAGTGCACGTGGACGAAACTTGCGATGCTCTGACGCGCTTCGCGAACAATGCCGTTCACCAGAACGTTGCCGAGCAAGGATTGACAATTTCCGTTCGAACTGTCCTCGATGGCCGCACCGCGCGCGCCACCACCAATCGCATAGACGAGGATTCGTTGCGCGCAGCCATTGAAGCTTCACTCTCCCTTGCGCATAGCCAACCAAAAAATCCGCGATTGCTGCCGCTGCCGGGCCGCCAGAGGTACCGCGGCGTCGACCGCTTCAAAAAGCAGACCGCCGCGCTTACCCCCGAGGACCGAGCGCGAGCTGTTCGTCGCGCGTGCGACCTGGCGATCAAAACTGGCCAGGTTGCGGCCGGAATTTTCTCGAGCGGTCAGAGCCAGATGGCCATGGGCAATTCGCGCGGGCTATTCGCGGCTTACCGCCAGACGCGGGCGGAATTTTCCATCACCATGCAGGAAGATCCGGCGGCGAGCTGGGCCAAAGCTAACTCGGCGGATGTCCGCGATTTTGATCCGCAGGCGCTCGCCGTTCGCGCGAGCGAGAAAGCCCATCTCGCGGCGAACGCGCGCGAATTGGCGCCAGGCCGCTATACCGTGATTCTCGAGCCTGCTGCCGTGCTGGATCTCGTTGGCTTTCTTTTTTACGATTTCGCCGCTACCGCGCTCGAAGACAAGCGCTCCTGCCTCAACGACCGCATGGGCACGCAGCTATTTGGAAAAAACATTACGATCGCCGACGACGCGTATCATGCACTGCAACTGGGCGCGCCTTTTGATGGCGAGGGTATTCCGCGCCAGCGCGTCGTGCTCGTTGATCGCGGCGTGCCCAAAAATCTCGTGTACGCGCGGAGCGCCGCGAAAGGCGCTGGCAAGAAGCCCACGGGCCACGGCTTCGCTTTACCGAATGAATACGGTGAAGCGCCGATGAATCTTGTTTTTTCCGGAGGCGATACTTCGCTCGAACAGATGATCACCTCTACGGATCGCGGCCTGCTCGTTACGCGGCTGTGGTACATCCGGGAAGTCGATCCGTACGAAAAAATCATGACTGGCATGACCCGCGACGGTCTATTTCTCGTCGAAAACGGTCGCGTGACGTCCGCGGTTCGCAATTTTCGCTTCAACCAGTCGTTGATCGAGATGCTTCGCAGCGTGGAGCTTCTTGGCCCGGCGGTTCGCGCCACCGGAGAAGAGTCGTTCGAAATGGTCGTTCCCGCCATGAAAATCCGCAATTTTCATTTTTCGGAAGTTACAAGGTTTTAATCTTCCCTTCGCCCCCACCTGCAACAAAACCGATTCATCACATGCAAATTCTGCGTTGTACTTCCCGGGTTAGCCAAGCCTATACAGTTCTATGGGTTTACACCCCAATTGGGGACATCCCGACCACGACGCCTGCGGTACGGGTTTTGTGGCACGGCTCGCCGGTTCAGCGGGCCACGACATCATCGAGCACGCTCTAGGCGCCCTGGAGCGCTTGTCACACCGCGGAGGAGTTGATGCCGACGGTGCCAGCGGAGACGGGGCGGGCTTGCTTACTTCCTTGCCGCAGGATTTCTTCCGCGCACGCGCGCGAGAGCAGGGACTTGATCTGCCCGAGGAATTCGGATTAGGCGTTGCCTTTCTTGCTCCTGGAGCGGCTGCTGATGCCCGCGATGCGACAGAAGCAGCCGCGGAAACAGAGCGCCTACGCATCCTCGGGTGGCGCCGCGTTCCGACGAATGCAAGTTCCCTCGGATGCCGCGCGCTGGAGACCATGCCGGAGATCTGGCAGTTTTTTGCCGAAGCGTTTCATCCGGCCCGTGGAAGCGCACGATTCGAGTGGCGTCTCGCCCTTTTGAGAAAACGCGCGGAGTCGATTCTGCCGTCGCGATGCTACATCTGCTCGCTTTCGTCCCGTATGGTTGTTTATAAGGGACTCCTTACGCCCCAGCAGTTTTCGCATTTCTTTGAGGATTTGCGCGATCCGGCGTTCGCGGCGAGGTTTGCGATCTTCCATCAGCGCTATTCGACGAACACCCAGCCATCGTGGCACCTGGCACAGCCCTTTCGCCACGTCGCACACAATGGAGAAATAAACACCATTGTTTCGAATCGCCGTTGGTTGCGCGCGAAAGACCAAATGATTCGGGGGCGCCTCGGTGTTGGCCGCTGGTTTCATCTCCTGGAGGAAAACGTCAGCGATTCGGCCAGCTTCGACAACGCCTTCGAATTGAATTTGCTCATGGGACGATCCCCGGAGGCGGCGATGCTCTCGATGGTGCCTCCCGCGTTTGAGAAGGATCCGCTGCTCTCGGGCGAAGTTCGAGCCACGCTGGCTTCGCACTCGCAAGACAGCGAGCCCTGGGATGGACCCGCGGCGCTTATCTTTTCCGATGGTCAAGTTGTCGGCGCGAAGCTTGACCGCAACGGCTTGCGTCCCTTGCGTTATACCTTGACCCGCGACGGGCTGCTCATGGCCGGTTCGGAAGCCGGCCTCATCGATCTTGAGGAGAGTCGTATCGTAAAGCGCCATCGCCTCGGCCCCGGCGAAATGATTATTGCCAATCCTTCCGAAGGCTTGTTTCTGTCCTGGCATGAGCTATTGAAGCGTCTCGCCGCGCAGGAAACGAAGAGTTTCCTTCCCCAGCCACGCCACATCGCGAAGAGGGCGGCCGGGCAGGACTCAAGAATCGACGAGCCGGGTCGCACTGCCATGGCGGCGGGCTGGACTGAAGATCAATTTAAGATTCTGTTCACTTCGCTGGTGCACGGCAAGGAAGCCGATTGGAGTATGGGGGATGACACGCCTCCCGCGTTTCTATCTTTGCTGCCGCGCTCACTGTGGGATTACTGCAAGCAACGCTTCGCTCAGGTGACCAACCCTCCGATCGACCCGCTTCGTGAGTCGCACGTTATGTCGCTCGACGTGCATCTGAGAAAGGGTTTCGTTCTTTCCAGTCCGGTGCTGGGGTCAGGCCAACACGCGGATTTGTCCACGCTTCTGGGGCCGGTTCGCCGCGTCGAATTCACTTTTCCTGCCGCTACGGGATTCCCGGGCGCCCGCCATTGCCTTGCTCAGCTTTCCTCTACCCTTGTGAGCAGCGGCGAACATCCGGGACTCCTCCTCCTCTCTGATCGTGGCATCAATGGGGAGCGCGCGGCTCTGCCGGCGCTTCTCGCTACTGCCGCCGTTTGGAAAAAACTGGTTTGCGAAGGGCTCTGGAACGTTCCGCTCATAGTGGAATCCGCGCAAGTGTTCGACACGCATCACGTGGCCTTGCTCATTGCGGCGGGTGCCACCGTCGTTGTCCCGTATCTTGCCGAGCAACTCGCGGAGTCCATCGAGCCGGGCGGCACGGAACGTATGCGCGAAGCCATCGACTTGGGTCTGCGTAAAGTCCTCGCGCGCATGGGCATTTCCACCCTCGCGAGTTACCGCAACAGCCATCTTTTCGAGATCCTGGGTCTCGAAGAAACCCTGTGCGCGGAGTTTTTTGAAGACGCCAGCGCCTATCCTGGACAAAAAAGCCTGGATGATTTGTTGGCAGACTATTTGCGCATGCATACGATCGCTTTCGGCCGGGCTTCGGACGAACTCATGGACAATGGCTTCTATCGTTTCCGGAAGGGGGGCGAGCTGCATGCCAGCTCTCCTGAGGTCGTCCGGCGAATGCACGCGCATGTTCGCTCCCCAGGGACAAAAACGTTTTCTGAATTCGAGGGACTGGGCGGGAACTGTGATACCGTGTTTCTCCGCGATCTGCTGAACATTGTCCCGAACGAAGCACTTCGCATCGAAGAAGTCGAGTCGGTCGGATCGATTCTCCAACGCTTTAGCACTCAGGCGATGTCGCTCGGCTCGTTAAGTCCCGAAGCGCACCGCACACTGGCGTTGGCGATGAATTCGATCGGCGCGAAGAGCAATACAGGCGAGGGCGGAGAAGACCCTTCGCTGTATGCAAGGGAGCCGCACGCAGCCAACAAGATCAAACAGGTTGCTTCCGCCCGCTTCGGGGTGACAACCGAATACCTAGTCCATGCAGAAGAGTTGGAAATCAAAATGGCGCAGGGCTCCAAGCCCGGCGAAGGCGGTCAGCTTCCTGCGCGGAAAGTCACCGAGTACATTGCCCGCATACGTCACGCCGTACCCGGTACGCCCCTGATTTCTCCGCCCCCCCATCACGATATTTATAGCATTGAGGATCTGGCACAACTCATTCACGATTTGCGCGAGGTGAATCCGCGAGCCCGGATTGGTGTCAAGCTCGTGTCGGGTGCAGGCGTGGGCATTATCGCCGCGGGAGTCGCCAAAGCCGGCGCCGATGTGATTACCATCAGCGGCCACAATGGGGGAACCGGTTCATCGCCGCTCACCTCCATCAAAAATACCGGGTTGCCGTGGGAGATTGGTTTGCGAGAAAGCCACCAGACGCTGGTTCGCGCGGGGCTTCGTTCACGGCTCTCTCTCCGTGTGGACGGCGGGCTGAAATTCGCGCGCGACGTTCTGATCGCGGCCATTTTGGGGGCCGACGAATTTGGATTTGGCACCGCCGCGCTGCTCGCGATCGGCTGCGTCATGGCGCGCCAATGTCACCTCAATAGCTGTCCCGTTGGCATTGCCACTCAGGATGAGAAGCTGCGAGCGCGCTTCACGGGCAAACCGGAGATGGTCGTTGCTTATTTCCGGTCGCTCGCGGAGGAAGTTCGCCGTCAGCTCGCGCAGGCTGGCGTGGCATCTCTGAATGAATTGAGAGGCCGGTACAACATGCTCTCGGCGAGTGCCAAGAAAGAAAGGTTCTGGGCGCCGGGCAGCGTGGATTCCATCGGCGACGACCCGCAACGCTCTCATCGCATTGCTACGGTTAAAGTCGAGCTCGGCTTGGCGTTCGATGAAAAGGTTGACGACAGCTCTGATTGGCAGCCGATTCGCAATTCCGACCGTAGCGTTGGCGCACGCCTCAGCGGCCAGCTTGTGCGTCAGCGTGCGCTAGGATCATTGCCGCTGTCTTCAATCACGCGGGAATATTGCGGTGCGGCTGGACAAAGTTTCGGAGCTTTCCTCGCGGAAGGCGTCACTCTCAAACTCCACGGCGAAGCCAATGACTATGTCGGAAAAGGTCTGTCAGGCGGGACGATTGTGATTGCGGCCGGGCCTGCCGCTTCACGCCGCGGCGATGTTCTAGCGGGTAACACCCTTCTCTATGGGGCCACGTCCGGCCGGCTCTTTATATCCGGGCGTGCCGGCGAGCGATTCGCCGTTCGCAACAGCGGCGCGCTCGCCGTCGTCGAAGGAATCGGCCAGCATGGCTGCGAGTATATGACTGGCGGCGTAATTCTCGTGATTGGACCACTGGGGCTGAATTTCGGCTCTGGAATGACGGGCGGGCTTGCCTATGTCTTTCGCGGCGAAGCGGACGATGTACATCATCGCGAGTTTGTCAGCCTCGCGAATATTGACGGTTGCGAAGATGTGTGGCTGCGGCGAGTTCTCGAAGAACATTCACGATTCACTTCCAGCCCGTGCGCGGCTCGCCTTTTATCGCGCCACGGCAGGCTGCCGATGGTGCGCGTGCAACCAATTCATTTTCAAGGCTCAGTGGAAGCGACGTGGACGCCGTTGCTTGCAGGGTTGACTCACGGCGAAGGCATGGCCGCGTCAAACCGCGCGGATAAAGCTCCGCAAGAGGCGCTCCGGCTGCGGGAGGAAAGACGGTATCTCCACACCGCGTAGCGATACTCCGTTATAATTCGCGCTTAGTATTGAGCCTATGGACTTCGACCAACTCACCACTTTCGTCTTTGTCGCAAAATTGAAGAGTTTTTCGCGCGCCGGACAGAAAGTTTTTCGCTCCCAATCTGCCGTCAGCGCGCAGATTCGCCAGCTCGAGGAAACGTACCGCTCCAAGCTTCTGGACCGCTCGGCGAAATCGGTGGAGCTGACGCCCGCCGGCGAAGTGCTCCTCGAGTACGCCGAGCGTCTCCTCCGCCTGCGCGATGAATCGATTCACCTCGTTGCCGACCGAGGCGATTCCATACAGGGCCCGGTTGTGTTCGGCGCCAATGAAGCGACTTGCCTTTATCTCCTTCCCGATATGTTCGCGGAGTTTCAACGCCGCTATCCCCTCGTACAAGTCAGCATCTATCGCAATTTCAGCCACAAAATTCTGCAGCGCGTGGAGGAAGGCTTGGTTGACGTCGGAATCGTGACGCTGCCGGTGAAGTCACCCACTCTCAAGGTTCATCACATTTATAAAGACCGCCTCCGCTTCATGGTCAGCGCGCGCAATCCTCTCGCGAGCCGCTCGCACGTCACGCTCGCGGAAGTGGCCGCGCAACCCCTGATTTTTCCGCGTACCGGCTATACCCGGCAGGTTCTCGATAAATTGTTTCGTCCGTATCGTTCGCGCATCCACGTCACGATGGAACTGCCGAGCATCGGCATGATCAAGCGCTTCGTGGGCGCAGACGTCGGCGTTTCGTTTATCAGTGAGAGTTTTGCGCGCGACCAGGTCAAGGCCGGCGAAGTGAAACTCCTCAGTGTGGAAGGCGTGGATCTTTGGCGAGAGCTTGGATTGGTGTACCGGCGTGACCGGAGCCTTCCCCGCGCCGCACAGGCATTAATTGGATTAATCCGCGAACAACGCAAATTTCACGATACCTCGCAAGCCGCTTCGGCTTAAGAGCCGCTAAAGGCGCATTATTTGTGTTCGGTGAAAGTCGGTTGGATAACCGGTCAGTGCGCGCTGAAGTCCATGCTGAAGATTGCCCGCGCAATCACGTTTTCCTGGATTTGGATGAGGTCCGAATCCGCATAGGTCATGCCAAGCACCGTGAAAACGTCGGTTCCGTGCGATATGACCGCGAGCGTTCCCGACCAGTCGTGCTCATCGGCCTGCCCGCGGTAGTGAAATTCCACGGCCGGCAGGCCGCCCACAACCGTCTTCCGCTGCGAAATCTGCCGGTAGTTCGTGTAGATCTCGCGCAAACGCTTCTCGA
>Ga0210400_10000099_pt1 | contig 115697 bp, 92 predicted proteins | sample IncBWH26MmetaG_FD_155456 | JGI IMG/M metagenome (GOLD analysis project Ga0210400, IMG submission 155456) | Forest soil microbial communities from Barre Woods Harvard Forest LTER site, Petersham, Massachusetts, United States - Inc-BW-H-26-M | ecosystem: Environmental > Terrestrial > Soil >... | reverse complement strand
CTTCTCCTGCCTTACGAGGGCGCCATCCAGCGTAGCGGGCCGCGCTGGATTTTGGCCCGGTTCCCTCTTGAGCCATGTCTGGTCCACATCTAAGGTGTCATCCTCGCTGAGGATTACGGCGCGCTCGATTACATTTTGTAGTTCACGAACGTTCCCCGGCCAGCCATATGCCTTAAAAAGTTCGAGTGATTTCTTGTCGATGGTTCTGAACTTCTTTCCAGCCCTCTTTCCAAAGCGATCGATGAAGTACTCAACCAGCGAAGGAATATCAGCTACTCGCTCGCGCAATGGCGGCATCTGGATAGGCACGACATTCAGGCGGTACAGGAGATCCTGGCGAAACTTGCCTTCAGCAACAAGCGCGTTCAAATCGTGATGCGTGGCTGCAACCACTCTCACATCGACCGGAATTGGCCGGCTGCTGCCAACGCGTTCAATTTCACGTTCTTGCAGCACCCGCAACAGCGCGATTTGGATTTCCGGCGGCAAGTCGCCGACTTCGTCGAGAAAGATCGTGCCGCCGTTGGCCGATTCAAAGCGCCCCATGCGGCGTTGCGTCGCACCTGTAAAAGCGCCTTTTTCGTGACCGAAGAGTTCCGACGCAATTAAAGAAGGCGGGATAGCGGCGCAATTCACGCCGATGAATGCTCGATCAGCGCGCTTTGATCGCTTGTGGATGGCGCGAGCTATCAATTCCTTTCCAGTGCCCGTTTCTCCCAGAACCAAAACGGTGGAATCGGAAGCGGCCACCTTGTCGACCTGGCGAAGCACCTTACGGAGTGCGTCCGAAGAGCCGACGATGTCCTCAAACATCGAATCACGATCGATTTGCTCTCGTAATGCCAGATTTTCGTTGCGTGTTCGCTCTTCGGCTCGGACGCGGTCATCGATGTCGGTCCCCGTGGCATACCAGCGAATCACCTGCCCCTGTTCATTTCGGAAGGGGTTGTAGCGGATCAGGAACCAACGATACTGGCCATCCTTTCTGAGCGCCCGATGTTCGAATTCGAACGGAAGACCACGCGCGAGAGCAGCGTTTCGCTCGTTTCGAAATTTTTCGAGGTCCTCCGGATGGAAGATTCTCTCCCGAAAATTTGGCGCAATCACATCGTCAGCAGTAAGGCCCGTATAGTCGAGAGTAGCTTGATTGGCGTAGATCGGTACGCCGCAGGGGTCCTGGACAACTATCGTCTGCGGTATCGCGTCGGTAATCCGGCGAAGTTCGCGTTCATCCTCCCGCAGTCTCTCCTGACTCTGCTTGAGGTCTTCGATGTCAGCGCTTACTCCGTACCACATCACGATCTTCCCGGTTTCGTCGCGGAATGGCTCAAAGCGAATGAGGAACCAACGAAAGATCCCATCATGGCGGCGCATGCGCGCTTCGATGTCACCTGGTTCTCCGGAGCGCAACAGTTCCCGCCATCTTTCCATGAGTGATGGCAAATCCTCCGGATGGATTGCAGCCTGCCAGCCCCAACCTTGCGATTCTTCAGCAGAAAGACCTGCGTATTCACGCCATCGTTGATTCACGAACTCCACGGAGCCATCCGCATGAGCTGACCATGTAAACGCAGGGATTCTGTCAACAATGAGGCGAACGTCGAACGACTGTACGGGGCGTGAGGAACCATCTCCTGGCGATGACATTCGCAGATTATATTCCGAAACACTCTAAATGATTGAATCTCGACTGGCAGTGATACAGGCCGCAGAATCCCGCTCCCGGATTGTGTCCGAATAGTCGGCAACACGGAAGCTATTCCCGCGACAGAGGCACTGTCTGCGGTGCATGGTTCAATAAAATGGTGTGGATACTTCCTACGTCGCAGTAGAGAATAATCCGCTCAGCCGCGCACTATTTTCCAGTTCTAGTACGACCTGCTCCACGTTCCCATTCGATGTGCTTCCGCTTAGTCCTTACCTTGCCGAGACTTAGTCCCCCCTGTTTCCAGGGACCGTCGGTACCCGGTTTGCTTACTGATTCGGGCGGGAATGTTGTCGGCAGCGACTACTGTGCCGCGGAAGGCAGCGGCGTGCCAGACGGAGCCGCGACAGACGAGTTTCTATCTTTGGCGTCGAACGCAAAGTTCACGCATCATATTTGGGGAGGATTTTTATGAATGAGAATCGGGAACCGATCCAAACTTCCGCCGGAGAAGCGTCTCCGCGCTTGGGAGCCAACCGTGGGCTCGTGATTGTTGCCGTGCTCTTGTTGCTGGGCGCGGGACTCTCGCTTGGATACGGCTATCACCAGCAATCGCTGGTGAAACAAATCACCGCGCAAGACCAACAGTTGAACGCTACCGTCAGCCAGCTGCAAAGCCAGTCCGACGCGCTTACCGCAAAACTTAACGACATGATCGCCGCGCAACAGGCGGCTGCTAACGCGCAAGCCGCAGCTGCCGTTCAACAGGGCGCCAAGAAAGCGACCGCAAAAAAGACGCCCGCTGTGGACAAGCGCTACAAGCAACTTCAGGCGCAACTGGACGACCAGAAAAAGCAGCTCGAGGAAACGCAGGATGAAGTCGCAAAAAACCGCAGCGACCTCGAAGGCAACCTGAGTTCCACCAAGGATGAACTCAACGGCTCCATCGCCAAAACGCATGAAGAGCTTGTCGCACTCGCCAAGCGCGGCGAGCGCAGCTATTTCGAATTCGACCTCACAAAATCCAAACAGTTCAGCCGCGTCGGCCCCATCATGCTTTCGCTGCGCCGGTCAGACGCCAAGCACAAGAACTTCGACCTCGCCATGATGGTGGATGACAACGAACTCTCCAAGAAAAAAGTAAATCTCTACGAACCGGTCTGGATTCACCGCGAGGGCGACCCGCAGCCCGTCCAGGTAATTATCAATCGCGTCGAGAAAAATCGTGTGCAGGGATACGTGAGCGCGCCGCGATATAAGAACTCCGAACTGACGCCCACGCTGACTTCCGTGTCCGCTCCGGTTTCCTCGACACCGGCCACCGATACCAGCAACTCGCCGGCGAATCCGCAAAAGCCTCCCCAGCAGTAAACCCTGGATCGATCAAACGTGGCATATCCGGCGGGGCGCCCCCCAGCGCTCCGCCGGATTTTTATTTTTGACGAGCAGTGGAGATCCTCGGAGCGTAACCCGAACAGGTCAGCACCGGAAGGCGCGGATATTTGGCGAACCGCGTATCCAACTGCGAGAGTTCGCAGAGCACGAATTGCGAGCCTTTCGCCGAGGCGACGCGCCGCGCGTGGACGCAGTCCTCGCACAAGCCAGCCGGATTTTCAACGCGTGGGCCAGGCCGCCGTTTCATGAGATTCCCTTATAGCAAAAATTTTATTTTTCACCGTCTTTTATGTGGACTATTTCGCTTCCCATGCTTTACTCTGCCAATATGAAAGATAGTTCAAGCGAAAGCGCGGTTCCGCGAGGCGATGCTCCGCCTTCTTGCCCAACTTGCCTGTTACATTTTCTGCCTGCTTCTGGTGTGCCTCGGCCTCCCGCGCGTCGCTCCAGCCCAGGATTCCAAGCCCGACGCTCCCACCCCGCAAGCGAACGCTGCCGCATCCGCGACTGACCAAACCGCTCCCGCTGAATCGACAAACGACGACCCGCTGACGCTTTTCCCGCATTCCGAAAACAGCCGCTTCTGGATCTCCGGGCAGGCCAATATCATTATGCAATGGCATCCGTCCTTCCCGGCGAAATACACCGGCCCGAACAGCCTGCGTTCTCAGGCGGAAAATGCTACCTCCAAGCTCTACACCCTCTACTTGGGCTACGAACTCACGCCCACAACCGAAGTTTTCATCAATGCCGAGAGCGCCGGCGGACATGGTCTCAGCAACGCGCTTGGGGTGGCGGGATTTACGAACCTTGACGTCGTGCGCAATCCCGAGCTGAGCCAGAACCCTTATCTCGCGCGGCTCATCCTGCGGCAGATTATCCCGTTGAGCGAAGATCGCGTTAGCGCCGAGCGCGGACCCTTCGGTCTCGCCACCTCGCTGCCCGCGCGGCGCCTTGAATTTCGCGTTGGCAAATTCAGCCTGGTGGATTTCTTCGACTTGAATACTTGGGGACAGGATAGCCACCTCCAGTTCCTCAACTGGACCGTGGACAATAACGGCGTCTACGACTACGCCGCGAACACGCGCGGCTATACCGATTCGGTGTTGGTTGAATACGACGATCACTGGTGGACCGTGCGCTTTGCCGAATCACTCATGCCTAAAGTGGCCAACGGCATCAATCTAGACGCAGATATTGCTCGCGCACGCGCCGAAAATTTAGAATTCGAGGCCCGGGGCAAGCGCATCGCGCACCGCGCGGGCGTTGTGCGCTTCACCAGCTATCTCAATCATGCCGACATGGGCAATTACAACGCGGCAATTGCAAATTTTTTAGCGGGGAAAACCCCCAAGCCGGATATTATCTCGACCCGCCAGCAGGGACGCCACAAATACGGTTTCGGGCTTAACGTCGAGCAGGAAATCACTTCACAAATCGGCCTGTTCGGACGTCTCGGCTGGAGCGACGGCCGCAACGAATCCTTCGCTTACACCGAAGTGGACCGCACTCTCGAGCTCGGCGCCTTCTCCAAAGGCGAGGCCTGGCATCGCCGCAACGATCGCGCCGGGATCGCTTTTACGATGAACGGAATCGTTGCCGCTCATCAGAACTATCTGGCTCTCGGCGGGTTAGGTTTTCTCCTCGGTGACGGTGCTCTGACCTACGGCCACGAAAAAATCTTCGAAAGCTTCTACACCGCGCACCTCTGGCGCGGCCTCTTCGCCTCTTTCGACGTCCAGCACATCAACAATCCCGGTTACAACAAAGCCCGCGGCCCCGCGCTCGTCCCCGGCCTCCGCTTCCACGTTGACTTCTAACCGCCCATAGAAACCCTGCGGCACAAACTCATCCCTTCAATCAGGTCTCAAAGGATTCCCCGGGTTCGGGTAGCTTGTCGCCGTCTTTGGCTGCCCAAACATACAGAGTAGGCAGCAAGAAAATGCTCAACACAAGGGCCGCAACCAGTCCGCCAACAATGACGATCGCAAACGGGCGTTGTGAATCCGAACCGATGCCATGGGATAAAGCAGCGGGAAGTAATCCTAGCGTGGCAACCAGCATCGTCATCATGATGGGGCGGAGGCGCAGAACCGCTCCCTCTATGGCCGCCGATTCGATGGGAAGGCCTTGCCCCCGAAGCTGGTTGATGTACTCCAGCATGATTACGCCAGTCTCCACCGACACGCCGAACAGCGCGAGGAACCCAACTCCCGACGACACACTGAAATGCGTGCCGGTGATTAGCAGTGCGAGCACGCCGCCGAGTGGCGCCACGGCGACGTTTGCAAGGATGAGAAGCGCCCACTTGCTGGATCGGAACATCGCGTAGAGAATCACATAGATTGCAAACAGCGTGATAGGGAGCACGAACATGAGGCGTTTTTGCGAGCGCTTCTGGCTTGCGTATTCGCCCGCCCAATCGATGCGGTAACCGGTTGGCAACTCTACCCTCCTCCCGACCAGTCTCATTGCCTCTTGCACGGCGCTGCCAAGGTCCCGTCCGCGGACACTGTACTTGATGGCGACGTAGCGTGAGTTTGCCTCGCGATAGATTTCTGACGCACCGTCGCGCATTTCAATTTTTGCGAGCTGAGAAAGGGCGACGCGTTGCCCAGAAGGAGCGACGACGCGAATAATCCCGATGGACTCTGGAGTTTCGCGATACGGGGCCTGATAGCGTACCACCAAGTCGTAGCGCTGTTCGCCCCTGAGAACTTGACTGACCGACTTTCCACCCACCGCCGTCTCGACCGCATCCTGCACGTCAGCAACGTTTATCCCGAAGCGCGCTGCTTGTTGACGATCGATGCTGATATTCAAATTCGGCTGTCCTAGCACCCGGAAAAGGCCCAAATCCTCAATTCCGGGGATGTGGTGCATCACCTCGACGACTTGATCTCCCTTTTCCTCGAGAACCTTGAGATCGTCTCCGTATAGCTTGATGGCCAATTCACCCTTGACTCCGCTGACCGCCTCTTCCATGTTGTCGGCAATCGGCTGGGAGAAGTTCCACAGTACGCCTGGAATTTTTCCGAGCTCGCGGTCCATTGCCCCAATCAGCTCATCCTTGTCGCCACGGAAGACGGGCCTCCACTTGTCTTTGGGTTTCAAATCAACGAAGTATTCGGTGTTGAAGAACCCTGTCGTGTCCGTCCCATCATCCGGTCTTCCCACCTGCGATACGACTTGGGTTGCTTCGGGGAACGAAGCTAGGATCAGGCGCGCTTCGTTCATTACGCGGGACCCTTCCGTGGGGCCCGTGCTTGGAGCCAGTGTGCCGCGCACCCAGATCGCGCCTTCATCTAGATGCGGCAGGAATTCCGAGCCCACCACTCCGCTTAGTGTCAAGACCATTGCGACCCCGAAGGCAAGCACGCCTGTGCCAACTGTAGTGCGAGGATGTTCGACGGCCCACCTTACCGCTTTTTTGTATTTGACCTTTAACAGCTCCATAACCGGATTGCGCCACTCTTCGACACCGTCGGTGAAATGAAATTTCGCCAAAACAGGTGCGATGATTAGCGAAAAAATCAGTCCTCCGAACAAAGCGAAGCAGACCGTCCAGGCCATTGGCTTGAACAAGCGCCCTTCTACACTCTGCAGGGTAAAAATCGGCAGGTAGGCTGCGATGATGATGGCTCGCGCGAAGAACACGGGTCGAATAACTTCCGTCACAGCGTCTCGAATCCGCTGCATCGGAGTTTTCGCTGCGCCTCTAGAAAGACCGAAATGGCGCACGATGTTTTCGATGATGACTACGGAGCCGTCCACCACCATTCCGAAATCGAGCGCGCCTAGAGATAGCAGATTCGCCGGGATCTTGTTCAAATCCAGACAAATCGCCGCGAACAGGAGAGAGAACGGAATTGTCAACGCTACAATAACCGCGCCGCGAACGTTACCCAGGAAGAGGAAGAGAATGACCGAAACGAGCAGAATTCCCGCTGTCAGGTTGTGCAGGACCGTGTGCGTCGTAAGATGGACAAGATCGCTGCGATCGAGAAACGGAACGATCTTCACGCCCGGGGGCAGAATGCCGTCATTTAACTCTTTGACTTTCTCATGAATGGCCGCAAGAGTCTCATCTGCGTTTGCACCCTTGCGCAGCAGCACAATTCCTTCTACAACGTCAGCATTGTCAACCAGGATGCCGTCGGTACGATGTATTGCTTTGCCGATTTGACCGAGGCGAATTTTGGGGCCTTGCGTGACGGTTGCGATGTCCTCTACTCGGAGCGCAGTCCCGTTTTGCGTCTTCAATACGGTTTGTTTGATGTCCTGCACCCCTCGGAAGAGGCCAATGGCCCTTACATTGACCTGCTGCAGACCGGATTCGATGAAGCTACCTCCAGCATTGACGTTGTTGCTGGAGAGCTGCAGTTCAACCTGACCGATGCTCAATCCATAGGACACAAGCTTGTTGGGGTCGACGCGCACCTGGTATTCGCGTGTTGTTCCACCAAAACTCACCACATCCACCACGTTCGGAACGGACTTGAATTGTTTCTCGAGAATCCAATCCTCGATGGACTTCAATTCCATGAGGTCGCACTTGGGGTTTGTGCTCTTAAGCGTGTACCAATAAATTTGCCCCACAGGACTCCAGTCCGTACCCATCTGCGGTTGCAGATTGTTCGGTAGGCTGACTTGCGCAAGTCTCTCCAAAACCTTCTGGCGGTTCCAATCGTTGTCGGACTGGTCATCAAAAATGAGCATTAGGCTCGACAGTCCGAATAGGGACACGGAGCGCAGATGCTCCAGGTGAGGAATTCCGTTCATCTGAATTTCGATGGGGATGGTGACCTGCTGCTCGATTTCTTCCGAGGCGTGCCCAGGCCACTGCGTAATGATTTGGACATAGTTATTGGCCACATCCGGGTAGGCCTCGACCGGCAGGTTGTGAAATGAGAATGCTCCCCAAACCAGAAGAAGGACGGTGATGACGATTACGATGAAACGATTATTTAGCGCATAGTCTACGAAGGCAAGAGTCATCGGGTGAGCCTCACACCTTGTAGCGATGATTTCACTTATTGCTCCACCGTGCTCTGAAGCACCAGCGCACTATTGACGACTTTCTGGCCAGGCCGGATGCCGGAAACAATCTCCTGCAAGTTGTTTGGCAGTTTCTGCCCTACAACCACCTCCACACGGCGGAACTGTCTTTCCCCGCCGGGCACATACACCCAATCGCTGTCGTGCAGGTGCAGGATCGCCGTAGCTGGAACCGCAGCACGCGTTTCCTTTTTCTGTCCGTGGAATTTGGCGGTGACAAACATGCCCACGCGCATCATTCCCGGATTGCGCACTTCGATGCGCACTTTGGCCGTGCGAATTGTCGGATCGAGCACGGGACTGACATTGCTGATACGCCCGGTGAAAGCTTTTTCGGGATACGCGTTCAGGCGAATGTCCGCCGTTTCACCGACGCGCACGTTGGCGAGATCGTTCTCGTAGACGTCGCAAAGAATCCACACGTTCGACAAATCGGAAATCGTGAACGGATTGGGCGAGCCCAGTCCTGCCACGCCCCCAGCATTCGTGACCTGCTGGTCCGTGATCACCCCTGAGACCGGAGCTCGAATATCGAGAATCGCAGCCGGATGATCGACGCTGCCGCCCAGCACGCGGAGACGCTCCGTGGTGTTCTCCACGTCAACCTGGGCCTTGTTCTCGACGTCTTCCGCTGTCTGGAAGTCGTTCAGCGAGATGGCCCCTTTGTCGTAGAGCAGCTTGGCGCGTTCGAACTGTATTCGGGCGAGTTTCTCGTCAGCAACGGCCTTTCGATAGTCGGAAAACGCGGCCGACATATCCGCGCTCTGCACCCTCAACAGCACCTGTCCCTTTTTCACGGCGTCGCCGAGCTTCGCGCGAATCTCCACGACCCGGCCCGTGGCAATCGAAATCACGGGCACATTTCGCGAGATGTCGGGATTAACTGTCCCCGTTACTGTCAACTCCGACGTGGAGTCATGCGCGACCGCAGTGGCCAGTGGGAATTGCTCCGGGTGCTCCACCTGAAAAACATCCGCGTCCTGCTCGCGCTCGACTTTAACAGGTGGCGGCGCCTCCGCTTTGGGATCGCTCTTGCTTTGCCCACAGCCGGCCAGCCACCAGCACGCAGCAAAAAGAAGAGCCAGCGATTCAATGCCTGTGCTTCTCATGCATAACCTCACTTGCCACCGCAGGATTCAACGGGTTCGCTGCTTCCGGACCTTTTGCCAGGAGTGCGCCGATGGAAAAATAAAGAAACAAGGGCATCTACCTTCAATGACCCTTTTCTTGAACGGCTCTTATAAAATGGAAAGACTTGCCGGTTCAGGCGAGCGAGGCAGGAGGCGCCCGACCGTGGACGCGGCTGCAAAGGATCGCGGCGGCGGAAACGACTTTCGGACGTTTGACTAGCCTTCGTTCAGAGGGCAGAACGTGAGCAAAGCTGGCAAGAGCGGAATCTACTAGGAAAACCCCGGAAATCACATGGCAAGGAGTGGAAGCTGCGGAAGTGCCCCTCGCGAGCACGATCCGGGAGAACTTGTTCTCCTCGACGACGATTTCCTGGTCGTGCAAATCATCCGTCATAGAGATGACAAAAAACAGGATGATCAAAGCGCAGCTCATCGCCACGATCTTCCGCCAATAACCGCCCGGCGGGTCCGGACAGGCCGCGGTGTGGGCCAGACTTCTGCACAGCAATGCGATTCCTACGATTGCCACGCAAACCCAAACGAGATTGAGCGCCAGCTCCATGCTTTCCAAATTATCGTATGCGCCGGGCCGTCGGCGTGCAACAGGTATTCAACTCAGGGTAGGAGGGGTTTGAGTTCGGCAGCCGGAAGTTGAACGCCGAGGATTTTCGCCAGAGTGGGCGCAATCGCGCACATGTCAATCGCGCCCAGCGAATGTGCCGCGGGAATCCCCAGCCCGGCGACAAAAAACGACGCATTCATTTCCGGGAAATCCGGCCAATAGCCGTGCATCCCTTTGATAGTGCTGGCTGTCACGAGATCGCCCGAGAGATTTTCGCCCGTAACAAAGCCCGGGCGCAGCGCCACTAGAAAATCCGCCTCGGGAAATCCGCCGCGCGCATGAAGCTCTTCCGCGGAAACGATTCGCGCGATGCCGTTGGCGGGCTCGCCGGCAAGTTTCGCCAGCAGATCGGCCACTTTTGCTCTAGTGGCGGCGTCATTTTTGTCGTGAAGCATAATCGCCGCGGACCCTCCCGCACCCCACGGGATGGCCTTCCACGATTTCATTTGCTCCTTGGAAGGGGCAGACGCAGGATCGCCGCTTCCGGTGACTTCGATGAGTCCGGCGCTGCGGAATGCCACGCCCAGATGCAGAGCCCTTTCCGTGGCGACGAATCCATGATCGGACACCACGCAGATTACCGCGCGCTCCCCGTACGTTTTCCGGACCGAGTCCAGGATCTTCGCGAGCGCTGCGTCAATCCGTTCGAGAGTGGCGTTGCTCTGCGCGCTGAACGGGCCGGAGGCATGCTGCTCGTGGTCGAGGGCCGTAAGATAGATCGTCGCGAAGTCGGGATGCTTGAGTTCGATCAGCCGCGCGGCAAACTTGGCGCGATTTTCGTCGCCGGTGACGGTCTCGTCGATGCCGTCGGCATACGGGCCGAGTTCTTTTTCGAGCTGCTCGAGCAGACCCGGAGTGGCGAGAACGCGGAGGAGTTTGCGGTCATCCGGAGTTCCCGCGCGCCAATACTGCGGCAGATTCCACGTAATTCGCGCGGAGACGCTCACCGGCCAGTGAACATTGGCCGTCGCGAGACCCGCCTCCGCGGCCGCATCCCACAGCGTGGGAACCTTGATGTCTTCCGCATACCAATACCACCCGCCGTAATTCTTCGGCAGCGGATCGAACGTCGTGTTCGCGTAAATCCCGTGCCGTGCGGGAGCCGCGCCGGTAATGAGCGTCGTGTGGCTCGGATACGTGACGGTGGGTACGACCCCGTGAACTCCTGTCGAGTGCGCCCCCTCTCGAAGGATTTTCCGCAACGCTGGGATTTTCAGGCCATGCGCGTCTGCATCTAAAACATACTCAGGCTTGAGGCCGTCTATCGAGATAAGAATGACAGTAGGCCGTGAGGGTTTCTCTTGCGTGGCACTCGGCAGTGCGAAAACCAAGTGGCATACGATCGCAAAAATCAAAACCGACAAAACTGAATTCCCGCGCCACACCTTCATCAGCAAATTCCTCGATTGACCTTCGATAGCTTTGACAGCATAAACGAAAGCCGGTCGCGCCGCCCTTTGGCAGGATTTTCACCACTCGTGAAAATTGCGCGTTATACGGAGACGACGAAATCCCCTCCAGGAGTGGCGTAGCCATACGCCATGCGCGGCGTATTGAAGGCGAATCCCGGATTTCCCTCGCGGTCGAGGAGAATCAATCCTCCCGTGCCGTGCGTGCGTTTACCTAGAAGATGTACGGCTTCGCGCGCGGCGAGATTAGCGGCGAAATGATCGCGGTGCACTCCTGGGGGAGGGTCAACATAAGTCGTGGGGGCCCGTAGAAAATCCACTGCCGTTTTGGCCATCACAATTTTCATGATGGCCTCTCCGTAGCCGGTGCAGGAGACTCCTCCGGCTTCCGAATCCGCGTAGCAGCCGCAGCCGATCAACGGTGAATCGCCCACCCGCCCCGGCAGTTTGCAGCACGTCCCTCCGGTCGAAGTCGCCGCGAACAGCCGGCCGTCGCGGTCCATCGCCACCGCGCCCACGGTTCCCTGCTCGTGGCCTCGGTGATGTTGCGCCGCGTGCTTATCCTTTTTGCAGCGCGACCACGCTTCGCGCTCCGCTTCGCTTACCAATTCTTCCGCCGCGCACAGCGCGATTCCCTGTTCTTTCGCGAAGCGTTCCGCTCCTCCCCCCGCAAGCATCATGTGCGGACATTTTTCCAGGATCGCGCGCGCCACCTGGATCGGATTTCGAATGTGCTGCAGCGTGGTCGCGGCGCCCGCGCGCAGCGTTGCGCCGTCCATGACGATGGCGTCGCACTCCACCCGCCCGTCCAGATTCAGATGCGAACCGAATCCCGCATCGAAGACAGGATCATCTTCGAGCACCACGATGGCGGCTTCTACCGCGTCGAGCGCCGAGCCTCCCCGCTCGAGAATCGCCCATCCCGCTGCCAGCGAGCGATGGCACCCGGATTTGCACGCCTCGACCGCCTCGTCAGGAATATCCCATGCGCCGCCGTGAACGATTAGAGAAGGTCTCATAGAGAATCGCCCCGCTCGCGGCGCGAATCAACCATTTTGCGTCAGATGAAAAAATCGAGCAACAGGAGGAGCGGCCCGAGGAAAAGGCCGATCAAAAGAAGAACTGCGCCGCGGCTCATGCGGCGGCGCGGCATGCGGCTGAAGGAATGGAAAAATTGGCTCGGAATTATTTTAAAGAGCGGTTCCTGGCGAAAACCGTAGAACGGGCCCACCGGCGTATGCCTGGAGAGATTGCGGCGGAAGGTGTTGAATTCGTCGTGAACCCAGATGAAAATGTCGTCGCGGCAGCGCCACGCCATTGCCGCACCCAACACAAAAAGCATATATCCGAAAAAAGCGAGTAGCCCGAGTTCCGATCCTGCTCCCCAATACATAATCCCTCATAGGCGGCCGCTACCGCTGCCTCTAGAGACGCCTGGAAAAGCCCTTGGGTTACTCATCCTCATGGATGGTGACGAGGCGAACCACCTCGAATTCCTTCTTCCCCGCCGGCGTGGCCACCTGGACTTCGTCGCCGACCTTGCGATTTAGCAGCGCTTTGCCGATCGGCGAGGTCGTCGAAATGTGGCCCTTTTCCGCGTCCGCTTCCTCGCTGCTCACCAGCTTGTATTCGATCTTCACTTCGCGGTGAATGTCGAGAACGATGATTCGCGAGCCATACCCGGCGCGGTCTTTCGGGATATTGCTGAGGTTGAGCATGCCCAGATCGCCCATGCGCCTCTTCAGCTGCCCGATGCGCGCGTTGACATAGCCCTGGCGCTCCTTGGCAAACTTGTACTCCGCGTTTTCGGAAAGATCGCCGTGCGCGCGCGCCACCGCAATTTCCTTGGGGAGCTGCACGCTGAGCTCGTGCTCGAGCGCGTTGAGCTCATCCTGAATCTTCTTCTTGATCTTGTCGAGCGGGTCGGACATAGTCTTCGATTTTCGGGTTCTCGACTCCAAAAATGTTCGCGGAGTCCGGGTTTACTGGATGGTTCGCCGGACCCCGCGTAAGCCAATAGTATAAAGCGGCCCGAATTGCTCCTACAAGGGGTTGGACGCGTTTTTGGCGGCGGCTCCCCGGTAGCGGTCATTCGACCTTGACCTCCAGAGTCTGCGACTTGGAGTTGGCGGCGGCGTCCTCGATCGTAAGGGTATACGTCGTCGTCGCAGTGGGCGAGACGTCCACGCAGCGCGCATAGGAGGGCCAGACGGGGTTCGACTGCGGCTCCAGGTGCACTTTTTTGGCGTTGGCCACGCCGTAGCACAGCTTGGCCGTTTCCCCGCGGCGAATGACGCCCGGCGCGGCGTAGAAATTCTGGATGGCCAGTTCCTTGCCGCCCATCTGCTCGACACTGGCGCGGTCCTCTTCGCGCTGCTTTTCGGCCTTTTCCTGCGTGGCGCGGTGTTCCAGGTCGCGGTTCTCCGACCACCGGAAGAAGAAAATCCACCCCACGTAGAGCAGGGCAATCCCAATCCCCATTGAGGTGTAGAGCAGCGGATTCTTGTACGCCGCCTTCGGTTCGGGTTGTTTTTCCATGAGCATAGAGATTCCCAGTGTACGGCATTTCCTGCAAACAGAGACATGGGGGCCACAGAGACACCAAGGCACAGAGCGATGATCCCCGAGAGGCTCGGGGCAGGCCTGCGGAAAAGCCCATTTGAATGAGGGGAGGGGGTGTACCCCCCCCTCGTTGAGAAGGAAAGAGTCTGGTAACGATATGAATGAAAAAGAGATAGAGTGCGTTTCCCGTCGTAAAACAACAGGGCTCCGACGGGACGACAACGGGCCATGGACGGCAAGAAATGGCAGGGAAAAGCAACGCAGAACAAAATTCACCACCGAGAGCGCGGAGCGCACAGAGAAGGGACTTGCGGTAAAGCCCCTCGCATAGCCCGCTCCTCTCGAACAGACTTCTGGATGCAAGCGGGGCAACCCCCTCACGTTCACCGTTCGGGGCAAGAGTGCGCAAGTCCTTGAAAACAAGAGGCAGATTGAGGGGGGTGTACCCACCCCCGGTGTTTTTGCTAAAGAGTGTGGAAGAATATGATTGCAAAGGAGTTGCCGAAAACACTCCTGCAAAAGAGTGCGTAAGAGATTGAAAACAAAGGGAACAGAAAATGCCGTTTTGCGAATTTTGGGTAACTAGTTTGCAAACAGCTTGGCGGGTCGGGGGTGCGTAGGGGCGAGTGCCCTGCGCGGAGGACGGCCAAACCATAAACCATCCTAACGCAGATTGGCTTTACTGTCAAGGGAATTGTTGTAATGGTATCATTCGAATGAGATGAGACACCGTAAGTGAAGGGGCGGAAAGGGTTTAAGAGAAACCGCGGGGGAATTGACTCACAACAGCAATATCTTTGAGAGGCGGCTATTCCCAGTTGGTTCGGCCGTCGGACCTTCTGGCGCGTCTTTCTTCTTCATATTCATCAAGGTCAAGTAGCTGCTGTTCGTCTTCCCACCACAGCAGTGATAGAACGCTGCCGTCTTGAAGACGTAGGGAGTTCTCCTTGATCCAGTACTCTTCGGCTTTGGGATGGTTAATCCAATTATCGCACCGGATATGGGAAGGGCCTTTCTCCTGGCTCGCACTGTTTAGAAGAGAAATGGCTAGCGATCCGTGACCCGGATGTGAGAGCCCGGAAGCGTGCGGGTGTTTTTACAGGCTCGCTCGCCGCGAGACCAAGGCGTATTTTCCCGCCCGCCGGAGAAGTGACGAGATCGGGATCAACTCGGGACCGCCCCTAGAAAGCTGCTCAGGTCGATTCAGCCAAAGGCGCGAGCAGGAAGGGGGGCCGGGGAGGCGTGCGGGTCTTTTTTTTAGGGCTCGCGCACCGCGAGACCAAAGCGTATTTCGCCGCCCATCAGAGAGAACCAGAACCGTTAAGCACCGAGAGTGCGGAAGCGTGCGGGTCTTTTTTCAGGGCTCGTCCCGACGAAGCGTCCGGGGCGCACAAACCGCGCTCACCGCGAGACCAAGACGTATTTTGCCGCACGCTGGAGAAGTGCCGCGCCTAGGGCGCAAGATGGTGAACGAAGCCAATCTGAACGGTTGCGGTGCACGTCTAAGTGCTTGTTCGCAAAAACAGACAGAGGAGAATGAACCCATGAAGACGAACCACCCATCGCTGGCTGTGACACTCGATCGCTGGAAATGCAAAGGAAGGACGGTTTGCGCCATCGCGCTGCTATGCTTTGCCGCCGGATCGCTCCTTACTGCCCGCCTGGCGCACACGAACCAAGTGAGTGCCGATAGCAATCGCGTCTTCGAGCTTCGCGTATATCATGCGGTGCCGGGCAAAGTGCCGGCGCTGGAGTCACGGTTTCGCGATACGGCTTCCAAGCTGCTCGCCAAACACGATCTGAAGGCTGTGGGTTACTGGGTACCCGACGATGCTCCCGCTTCGGACAACACATTCATCTATATTTTGGTTCATCCCAGCCGGGAGGAAGCGAAAAAGAACTGGGAAGCGATGTTCGCCGACCCGGCGTTTCAAGAGATGGCGAAATCCGAGAAGAGCGACAAGCTGGTCGAAAAAGTGGACGTGACGTACATGCATCCGACGGATTTTTCGCCGATGAAGTAACGGATGTCCGGTGACGCGACGATTGGATTGGCACCGCTCCGGCCTTCACACACGATCTGCGGGTTCCTAACTGGGTTCCATTTAATTCAGAAGCGAGTCAACAATCCGCGTCATACGGCGCACCAGCTGGACTGGGTGTCCTGCTTGCGCGTCCCGGCGAAAATGAAAGCTCAAGCTGAAGCCAGAGAGACCGAGCGAACGCGGGCCGCCGGGATAACTTTGTCCCGGGAGACGGAAGCCCCGTATACCGCCGTAGCCTGAAGGATAAAGCTGCACGTCCTGAAAGTGAGGCTTGCTGTAAAAGGCGTCCAGTTGCAAGCGTCCACCCCAGAATCGGACGAGCGGGAGGCTCGACTGCGTGAGAGTCGGAGTCTTAACCTCGTTCATTGGCGAAAGATGTTCGAAAGTGTAGTCACGCTCGTAGGCGCCCGCGAACACAAGACTGACATGGCCATTGAATTTCCCGAGGTCCCGGGACGCCAGGAAGGTAGCGGCCGGCAATGAGATCGATTCCATTGGGAGCGTCGCGATGACCGGCGCAACATGTTCGTGCGCTAGAGCGATGTGTGGCGCGGGTGTTTGTCCCGCGGCAGGCAGGTAGCTACCCAGGAACATTCCGAGCGGCAAGAGGAACAGTTTGTACACCACGAGACGTCTCTTCTTTCTGATTCCCCTTTCCATCAATGAAGCGAACGAATGGACTCGGCCCTGAGAGGAACTAGATTGCGGGTGACAAAACAAATTTACTGCGTCGGAGTTAAGCGTTCTGTTCAAATATGCACACTAAGCAACGCATACCAAGGCTGGTTGCCGGTCCGGGTGAGAGGCCGACGGCTGAGTGTTACTCTGATTTGAGCGATATTCGAGCTGCGAAGGCATGCAAGGAGAAGAAGGCATGAAGACGTTAACGGCGCTTGCCGCGGCTGTGGTTGTTTTGTTGCCGACTTGCCTGCGAGCCGCTCCTGCACAGCCGGCGTTGGAAGTCGTGGTGCTGGGTTCTGGTGGACCCCGGGCGTTCGGCAGGGCTGGGTCAAGTTACATCGTGCTGGCCGCAGGAATACCGCGGATTTTGGTGGATGCCGGACCGGGTGCGTTCTTGCGGATCGGAGAATTGGACCTGGACCTGGAGAAAGTAGATACGGTTTTGCTGACACATCTACATATCGATCACAGCGGAGACCTGGCGGCTTTCTTCAACGCGCGAGGGCTTACCAGTGACGGACCCATCGCACACCGGGTGTTTGGCCCGGACGGGGCCGGACTCTTCCCCAAGACCTCGCGATTTGTAAATTTGCTGGTGGGAGAAGGCGGCGCCTTTGCGTACCAGACGACGTTTGGCGCGCGGGAATCGTTTACGGTTCGTGATCTGGCAATCAACCTGGATTCCGCGCGCACGAAGATTGTGGATGAGGATGGTTTGGTCGTGGAAGAAATTGCGACGCATCACGGCGACTGTCCGTCGGTGGCGTACCGGATTTCTTACCAGGGCGTGGCGGTGGTTTTCTCCGGAGACATGGATGCGTCGGCGCTTCCGAATCTGGTGCAATTAGCGAAGAATGCGGATTTGCTGATCTTCAATTGTGCCGTGCTTGATCCTCCGGGTTCGCCTTCGCAACTCTACGAGCTGCATACGCCGCCCAGGAAAATTGGCGAAGCCGCGCACGCGAGCGGAGCAAAAAGTTTGCTGCTGAGCCATCTCGCTCCAGACGTGGAAGGGGAGGAGGCTGCAGTGCGGAAATCGATTCGTGCGTCTTATGCGGGGCCGGTTGCGTTCGCGAGCGATAAGTTGCACGTGCCCGTTGGGAAATGAACGAGAAATTCGAGCGAAGATCAAGCGGCGGTGGGGAAGTGCCACCTGCGGTAGCTGAAGCGACCGATGGCGTGTCAGGGCGCCAGTTCCCTGTAATAGAAGTACGCGTCGCTTTCGCCAACGACCATCCAGCCGTCTTCCATAAATTTACGCGTCACGCGGAAATAGCGCACCAGGCGGCCGTCAGGCGGCGGGCCTCCGTCCACCGTGATGTTGGCTCGCACCACAATTGCCGGCGCTCCCATTCTGCCGTGCGCTGCAATCGACGTAAATTCCACATCCCGCTGAACCACCTCGGGCACGGATTCGATTGGCGAGCCTTCCCGAGCCTCCGCCACGATCCGCGCGATATCCTTCGGGCCACGCCCGGAATATTCTTTGACGAGTCTTTCGCGCACGGCGTTGCGAATGCCGTCGTCCACCGTGCGGACCCGCGTAAACATCTCAATTCCTGAAAAGGCAAGCAGCGCGGCGATTCCGACAAGGGCATGCCAGCCGCGCAACTGGAAGTTGTATTCAGCCATCCGAACCTTCCGCGTGCGCGATCCGCGCGCGAACCATTATTCTCTCGCAGACTCAAACGGAGTTGGCCTGCGCGGCGGATCCTATGCACCCAACAGTTAACATGAACTTTGGGAACACGCACTCTTGCACCAGGACATTTGACGAATTCTCGTTTGCTTACTGTTGATAAGCGCAGAGACCGGACAAGTCATTTAACGCCATGGGACAAAGCGCGGGTAGCTCCGACGTCAAAGGACACAGCCTAAGAGCTAGGCACCTGCTGACGAGGCGGCCGGTCACGGTGAAGAGGACTTGGAGGGCGAAGTGGAAAGCTCGGGTTTGGGGGGATGGGGAGACTTCGCGGAGCCGGTGATTTCGGCGAGGATTTTGGAGGTGATGGACTTGCTGACGGCGCAGGCGGAGTCGTTGATGCGGCACTGCGCGAGGGTGTAGCGGCAGCCGCAGGTGCAGGATTCGGCGTTGAAGCGGTGGATGGCGATTTTTTTCTGTTCGGGAGTGAGGTGCGAGAGATCGACGCCGGGAAATTCGCTGGCTCGGTCGGCGTGTTTCAGGAAAATTTCTCCTGTGTCCTCGAACGTTTCGATTTTGACGTCGATAGGCAAGCCGAGGAGCGCCCGAATCTCCGTTTCGTAGAGCGAGGGATCGCGAAGGCCGACATGTTTTTGCACGACGCGGCCCTGTGCGTCGAGGAGGAACGAAGTGGGAAGCGCGGCGATGCCGCCGTACTGGATGCGCACGTCGTCGGAAGCGACGGCGACAGGATAGTTGATGCGAAACTCCTTGACGAAGTCGTGAATGGCGTCGAGATCGTCATCATCGACGACCAAGCCGATGACTTGTAGGCGGTCTTTGTATTTGGTTTGAAGTTCGACGAGGTCGGGGATTTCGGCGCGGCAAGGTCCGCACCAGGTGGCCCAGAAATTCAGCAAGACGACTTTGCCGGCAAAGTCGGCGGGAGAGACGAGCTTGCCGTCGAGACCCGCGATTTGAAAAGCAGGGGCGGGATCGGGATTGCGAACGAGATAAATGGCGGGCTGGTTCTGTTCGCGGGGAGGTGGCACGGCGTGATGAGTCCCGCCGAGAGCGCGGCCGGCGCCCGGGAAAACGGCGAATACAGCGGCGAGGCAGAAACAGAAGACCCGAATCTTGCCAGGCAAACGCACGTGGAAACGAAACGTCATAAGGACTTCTTTAGGAGAACACACGGAAGGTTAGATGCCAAGGGGCGAGAGAGGGCAAGAGTGTGAAAGAGTTAGAAAGCTGCAGGTTCGGCCAAGGAACATTTCTTTTTTGTGGAAAGGTTCCTCGATTCGCGGGAGTATAGAATCAATGTAAGATTTCTTCTCAGGTCACGCACATGGAACCGGAACGAAGGCGAACTCCCAGGTATCCCTTCGCGGCGAGCGCGGAACTCGTGGAAGCGAGCTCGGGCGTGAAGTCGACGTTGAAGGTGACCGAGCTGAGCCTGAACGGGTGTTTCGTGCAGGCTCCGAATCCCCTGGAAAAAGGGACGAGTGTGCTGCTGAAGATCTATAAGGACCCGCAGTACTTTGAAGCGCGAGCGACGGTTATGTACGCGACTCCCAACCAGGGCATGGGCTTGACATTTCACGAGGTCAAGCCTTTTTTCGCGGGCGTGCTGCAGAAATGGCTGCTCGCCGCCATGGTCAGCAGGAAAGCGCCGCAAGCGTAAGAAAGCTTTCAGCCTTCCATCGCAATCACTCTTTTAACAGCCGAGTTGCGCGTGTTCCCGCGAGCGTTCGTCGCGGCTAGAACTCCAGCCGGACGCCGAGCTGGATCTGACGCTTCGGGAACGCCGAAGTAAAGCCCAGCGGCTGGCTGGGCGAAAGCAACTTGCTTCCATGCACACTGAACGTGGTGAATCCCGGCGTCAGGCCGAAGAGCGGCCCCACTTCATTGTTTACGCTGGCGAAGTTTGTGCGATTCGCAATGTTGAAGCCCTCGGCCGTCAACCGCAATTTTGCCCTCTCGCCGAGTTTGTGCTGCCAGCTCAGGCGCATGTCGAAATCGTAGAAATCCGGCCCGAGCCCGGAATCGCGGGGCGCGCCGATGGGACGCTCATTCGTGGTGTGGTTGTTGCCATTCACTTCGCCGCCAGCCAGCAGATTGAAGGGAAGTCCGCTGTGGTAGGTGAAGATCGGGGCAAGCTGGAAACCGGAAAGGATGGAGCCCTTCCAGGGGCTATCGAAGACTCCTGCGATGACCACCTTGTGGCGCTCGTCGAATTCCGAGAGGCCCCGATCCAGGCCGAGGTTGGTTGGGTCCTGCGGTCCGTAGTCAGTGTTGAAATCCGTGGAAGTGTCGAAGCCCTTGCTGAAAGTGTAATTTCCGAACACGGTGAAGTGATTGCCGAAGCGTTTTTTCATCTCGACAATCAGCCCTTCGTAAAGAGCCGACGCTGCGGAAGTGTATTGGTTGTTCTGGATAATCAGCGGGTTCACAAAGCAGGCGAATGGATTGGCGCAAGGGGAGAGTCCGCCCGGGAACTCAGTGCCGCCGAGCGGGTCTGCCCCGCTGGGGTTGCCTGGAGTGCCACCGTTCCAGTTCCGGTAACTGACGGTCTTCCCGTTCGCTAGGGTTACGTTGCTCACAGGCGCGGGCAGAAGATTCGTATCGATCGCCACGGGGAGCCGGAGCGTGTGAGAGTAAATGCCGCTTATCCCAATCGAGAAGCCGGCTGCAAGCTCGCGTTCAATTCCGATGGAAGCCTGCTGGGAGTACGGGGGCTTATAGTTCGGCGGATTGCTGAAGAGCACGGTCAAAGGTGAAAGAGGGCCGGAATTGGCGGCTATGATGCCGAATTGAGCCACCCCTCCCGGGCCCGCACCCGGAGTGATGCAGGCGTTATTTCCAGCCGCGGGGGTCGTGCACTGGATCGCTCCCTGGGCAAAGAGCGTCTGGTAAACGACCGGTGCCGTCGCAATCGGCAAACCTGTGGGAGTAATAGGGTCTACATAGATGGAAATGAACCGGGTGCAAGGGCTGGTCCCCGTTCCGGGAATGATCGGGACGGGTCCCAAACTCACGCCGCACGTGGCAACGGCGTTCTTGACCTGACCGGGAACCGCCGCTGCGTTACCCTGATTTTCCACGGTGGAGCGATTCTTGTTTAGAACTCCAAGGCTTAAGTCCACACCCGGAATCTGCGCGTCAATCGGCCCGTAGAAAATCCCATATCCGCCGCGAATCACCGTTTTGTGATCCTTGAACGGATCCCACGCGAAGGAAACGCGCGGGCCTACATCGCCATAGTACGTATTCAGCGGGTTGTACTGCGTGTCGATGTCATAGCGCACTCCGTAGTTGAGCGTGAAGCTCGAAGTCATCTTCCAGGAATCCTGGAGATAGAGACCCGTGAGCGGCCGGGTATACGCGGGATAGTCCGCGTTACCGAAGCTCTGCTGAAACACCTGCGGCAGTCCGAACGCCGCAGATTGCAAAGATGTCAGCGAGGGAAGCTGGGGAGTCAGCAGAACTCCGGGGAGACTACCGAAAACGAAGCGGCCCGGCATGAACGTGTGCGATTCCGTGTGGTTTCCGCGCAGCAATTCCGAACCGCCGAACTTGATGCTGTGCTTCCCGCGGATCAGGGTCAGATTGTCTGCGAATTCGTACCGACGCAGGATCGTCAAGCTGGGCAAAAAGATGTTTGTACCCAAGTTGTTGATGAAGCCTGGTATCTGGAGCCCGACCTCTCCCGGCTCGTTCGGAATCACGTTAAAGCTGTCGTAATTCCATTGCGCGCGCAGCTCATTTTGAGTTCGCGCACTGAATTGATGGAACCATGCCCCTTGGAAGGTATCGTCATAGTTGTGGATCGAGCTGCCCGCCGAAAAAGCCGTCAGGGACTGAACGTCTGGATTTTCTTCCAGGTCATGCCCATAACGGAAGGTAAAGGTGAGCTGGTTCGAACTGTTAATGTGGTGATCGATCCGCACGGAGGTCAGGTATTCGCGCGAGTTGTAGTTAAATAGGCCGCCCTGCGTTTCAAACTGGTTGATGAGGAAAGCGTTCAGAGGGAGTTGCGGATTCAATGTCAACACGTTCGTAAGCACCGCTGCACAGACCGGCCCTGGCAGCGTCGTCTGGTTATTAAGCGGCCCCGGTAGTTGACTTGCGACAACGGTGCCAACGGGCCCGGTCAAGCAAAGCACGGGTGCTGGGTTCGCTGCTAGTGCGGCAAGTGCTGCCTGCTGGCTTGTGGTCGGCCGGAAGGCTGAGGTACTGGTCAGTAGCGGTACGGCATTCTGTGAATCCTGCCGCAAGCCTTCAAACGCGACGAAGAATTGCGTTTTCTCTTTCCGGATGGGACCCCCCAGCGCGCCGCCAAATTGGTAGCGCTGCAAGGAATTCTTGATGGGCTGCCCGTGCGAGTCTGGCGCCAGCGGATTAAAAACCTGCCCCGGCTGAAGCGCCTGGCTGAAGGCAAAGGGATCCCGTGCATCCATCGCATCATTGCGGAAAAAACCAAACAGTGTGCCATGCACCTCGTCGGTTCCGGACTTCGAAACGATGTTGATGGAAGCACCGTTGGCGGCGCCCAGATCCGCGCCGTAATTGCTGCGGTTCACCTGGAACTCCTGCACGGCATCCTGGCCCAAGGTCAGGCGCACGCCGCCGCTGTCGCCACTGGTCTCACCTCCGTCGACAGTGATGCTGTTTCCGCGGCCGTTGCTTCCATAGAAGGACAGTCCGCTCTGCGGCGTCTGTTTCACGCGAAAATCCTGGTCATCGGCAAGCCGGGTGGAGTTTGAGACGCCCGGAGCCAGTAGAGTGAAGGTAAGATAATCGCGGCGATCGATGGGCAGGTTGACAATAAAGTTTTGGGTGAGCGTATCCGCCTGACTTCCCCTCTCGGTCTCGACCACAGGAAGTTCAGAAGTCACTTCCACTTCTCCCGAGACGCTGGACAACTTAAGATGAAAGTCGAGGGGGACGACTTGACCTACGTTGAGTTCAACATTGGTCTGAACCTCGGTTTGAAAGCCGGAAAACTCCGCGCTCACACGATAGTGCGAAGGAGGAAGACCGGCCACGCGATACTGGCCGCTGCTGTCCGCCAGCACAGTCCTCTTGAGACCTTTTTCGACGTCGGAGACAGTGACCTTGGCGTTCGGAATTGCGGCACCCGCGGGGTCGATGACCGTTCCGGAGATCTCACCGGATGCGCCGACGCCCTGAGCCCGTGAGACGGAGCTCGCCGGAAACAAACAGATCGCAAACACCAAGACACTTGCCAGTAAGGTTGATTTCATATTTCCTCCCGGTTCTCCGAAAAGTTCACGAATTTTTTATCGAGTAGGCCCAAACTCGCACTGCTCCCCAAAAGCAAGAGTCTTGCCTTGACTGCACATGGCCCGGATTTACTTTTATCCCAGGCATACCGTGCGGCACCCCCGGCATTGCGGTGGACTTCAGAACACAGTTCAGGCGCCCACGCCCTCGACGCCAGCATTAAATATTATGATAGTCTCTATCATGTATTAAGCACTAACGTCAAGACCGAACGACCGGCAACGCCGCGTAAAGAGAACAAGTGTTCAAGGCTTAGCGGCCCGGAGAAAGAACTCCACGGCACTGCGCACGCGCTCGGACAGCTTGTGGGGCCCCGTGAGATCCACAGCCCACTGGCGGACGACGGTGTTAAAAAGTCCCTGCATGAACTCCGCGAGATGTACAACCGGGAAAGCGCGAGTCACGTCCCCGTGCTCCTGACCCTGTGCGAGTATCTCCCGAAGCAGGCTGACGCTGGCTTCCTCAGGCTCCCGCATGTCCGGGGAACGGACGGGATCCATCGCGCCAGCGAGGACCACCGCTTGCCAGAGCGGGCGGTCCGCTTCCGTGAGCTTCGCCATCGTTTCATAAAATCGGCGCAACCGTTCGGCGGTCGCGGTTTGACTGGACAACTCCAACTTTAGTTTTTCCTTCTGACAGGCGAATCCCTTCCTGCCGACTTCGCGCAACACAGCGTCCTTGCTTGGGAAATAGCGGAAGAAGGTGGGCTGGCTGATTTCCAATACCTGGACGATGTCTTCAATCCGGGTGCTCTCATAGCCTCGTTTGTGGAAGAGGCGGAGAGCCGTCTCGACGATCTGCTGACGAAGCCGGGCTTTCTTGCGTTCGCGAAGGCCCGGGAGTTCTCGCGCCAGCTTAGATGCCGCCTGCGAAGGAGCGGAATTTTGTTTTAGAGCGAAAAGTTTTTTGGAACCGTGGTACGGCATGGACGAGGAACGGCCTGAAGGGCGCTTGGCGCTCGGCATGTTCCGATTTTCTCCGCGACGTTTGAGTTCACGCGTCATACCGGCCACCCAAGCCAAATTTTGAGAGTCACTCTAACATTACAGCGACTAACGTCAAGTTGAAAAAATGCCGGCGTGGGCCAGAACAAGCGGGAGAGCTCACAACCTCATTGAGATAGAATACGGAGGTGGAGTGGCGTTCAAGAATGAGGCCGCAACGAAGGGCTGACGGAGAGAGCGACGCGCGAAATTTTTGTGGCGAACATTTTGCAGTTGACAGGCGTGAATTGCAGTGTTACAAAACGCCAAAGACGAGCCCTTTGGTGGTAAGTCTCTTGCCCGCAGTGCTTAAAGCATAACGCGAGTGAGTACGCAGACCTCCCTGGCAGGGAAGGCTGCTGAGCCGCTGAAGGTTTGTTCTGTAATACCCCACCCACCCCGGGAGGTGAAAACCACGCGGTTTTCACCTCCTTTTTATTTTCCACTCGATTGCTTGCGGGGAATTACGACAACCGGAAATGGCCGCAACGCCCGCTGGCGGCGAGGCATTGCCGCTCCGACTGTTATGATGATGGCGAACTTTCTTCTGGGGAGATCATTTTCGAACGATGTCTGAGTCACCCCTGGCCGCAATGGCAAACCAGCCCCTACTGCTCGAGTTCCGGCACGTCACCGTGATGCGCGGAGAGCGAGAAGCTCTCGCGGACGTGACCCTAGAGATCGTCGCGGGAGAGCACGTGTGCATCCTGGGGCCGAACGGCTGCGGGAAATCGACGCTCATCAAAACCATTACCCGGGAATGCTACCCGCTGGCGCGGGAAGGGTCATCGATGGCTATTTTCGGAAAGGAGCGGTGGAATATTTTTGAATTGCGTTCGCTGCTGGGCATCGTTTCGCCCGACTTGCTGGCCTCGTGCACTTCGGATGCGACCGGGAGGGACGTGGTGCTGTCGGGTTTCTTCAGCAGCACACGAATTTTTCCGCATCATCATCCGTCAGCAGAACTCTTGGAACGAGCGAACCGCGCGCTTGCCTGGCTGGGGATTTCGCATCTCGCGGACCGGCAGGTTGCGCAAATGTCCTCGGGGGAAGCGAAACGCACGCTGATCGCCCGAGCACTGGCACACGAGCCGCGGACATTGCTCTTCGATGAACCTGCCAACGCGCTGGATATCGGAGCGCAGACGAGTCTCCGCGAGACGTTGAGAGAGCTGGCGAAGGCAGGAATAGGCATCCTGCTCGTGACGCATCACGTATCGGAAATAATTCCCGAGATCGGGCGCGTGGTCTTATTGCAAGAAGGGCGCATTGTTGCCGATGGCCCGAAGCGGAAAATACTCACAGAAGAAAAACTGGCGAGGCTTTTTAACGTCGAGGTTCGCCTGGTGGAGCACGAAGGCTACTTCCACCTTTACTGAACCCTGGCCAAAAGAGTTCCAAGGCTCGTGAGAAGCACCCGGACGTTACTTCAGTGAAGGTTGAAGTTGAGATTCTTCGGGCATCCTCGTGGGATGCCCTCAGAATGACATTGTTCCTTTTCTCGGTTGCGCCTATTAAGGACGACTGCGGCCCATTTCCGAAAACTAACTCTCAAAACTAAGGAAAAGGTTATTTGTTCGAGCGTGTGGTGGAGATTGTCCGCGCCTCGGGATTCCTGGGGGTCCAATCTTCAGGGGGAAACGCCACGCGCCAGAACGACGGGCGCGGCTGGCAGAACTCCAGACCAACTTCCGATTTACCGGAGCGCACCGGGCCAAGGAAAACCACCTTGCATTCCTGCTCTTCCTGAGTGCGTTTGTGCTGCATCAGAACCTTGTTGCCGCTGATGACGCGAGCTTCCATCAGGATCAAGGCGCCGTGCGCATTAATAGCGAGGGTATGGGCTTCTTCCTCGAATGACGCTCCCTGGGCGTTGTTTCCGCGAATTCGAATGGCGACTTGCATCAGGACACGCTGACTCCTGCGACGCGCCATGGGGTTCACGGATGGATTAGGGGCTTGCGCCATACCACCTCTCTAGAATCCACTATACGCGGCGGAAGAGGAAAGTCGAGAAGGTTCCCCCGAGGAGTATTCAAAGAAGATACAGCTTGCCGGAGCCGAAGCGGGAGCGAATCACCTTCGCTCATCGATGGGAATGTAGTGCCGCGTATCGTGGCCAAGATAGATCTGGCGCGGGCGGGCGATTTTCTGCTCGGGATCGAGCAAGAGCTCTTCCCACTGTGAAATCCAACCCGAGGTGCGCGGAATCGCGAAGAGAACGGGGAACATGGTCATGGGAAAACCCATGGATTGGTAGATGAGGCCGGTGTAGAAGTCCACGTTGGGATAGAGCTTGCGCTTGACGAAATAATCGTCCTCGAGGGCGATGCGTTCGCACTCGAGCGCGATTTCGAGGAGCGGGTTCTTGCCCATGAGGTCGAAGACTTCGTAGGCCACGCGCTTGATGATGCGCGCGCGTGGATCGTAATGCTTGTAGACACGGTGGCCGAAACCCATGAGCTTGGTCTCGCCGGCCTTCACTTTCTTGATGAACTCCGGAACTTTTTGAATCGAACCGATCTCCATGAGCATGCGGAGAACTTCCTCATTGGCGCCGCCGTGGAGCGGGCCGTAGAGCGCGGCAATGGCCGCGGCGGTGGCGGAGTAGGGATCCACGTGGGAACTGCCGACGCCGCGAATGGTATTGGTGGAACAATTCTGCTCGTGATCGGCGTGAAGAATGAAGAGAACGTCCAAAGCATGCTCGAGGGTGGGGTTGGGACTGTAACGATACTCGGTGGTGCGGAAAAGCATGTTCAGAAAATTGCCGGGATAGCTGAGCTCGTTGTCGGGGTAGACAAAAGGCATGCCGAGCGAGTGCCGGTAAGAGAAGGCCGCAATCGTGGGCATCTTCCCGACCAGGCGGTAGGTCTGCTTCTTGCGCGACTCGGCGTTAAAAATATCCTTGGCGTCGTGGTAGAAGGTGGAAAGCGCGGCGATGGTGGAGATCATCATGCCCATGGGGTGGGCGTCGTAGTGAAAACCATCGAGGAACTTCTTGATGCTTTCGTGGATGAAGGTGTGGTGGGTGACGTTGTAGGTCCACTCCTTTAACTGCGAGGAGGTGGGCAATTCGCCGTTCAACAGGAGGTAAGCGGTTTCGAGATAGGTGCTTTTTTCTGCGAGATCTTCGATGGGATAGCCGCGATAGCGGAGAATGCCGGCGTCCCCATCGATGTAGGTGACCCGGCTGATGCAGGAGGCGGTGTTATTGAACGCCGGATCGTAGCTCATCATGCCAAAGTCGCTGGTTTCGACCTTGATCTGGCGCAGGTCCATGGCGCGGATAGTGTCGTGGGTAATGGGAATCTCGTAAGACTTGCCGGTGCGATTGTCGGTGATGGTGAGCGTTTGACGCGGGGTGGCGGAGCCCTCGGACTTCTTGGCCTGCGTGGCAATCGGAGCGGAATCCATAGCACGAACCTCGGCGGAACGGGCGGGCGAACCCGCACAACATAACCACTGTACACCAAAAAGGCGCGGGGCCGGAACAGCGTCGCTAGGGAGGTAAGTAGCAAGGAATTTAAGGAGTTGGCCGAGGGGTGAGGGCGAGCGGAGAAAAGGCGAGCGGCAGGGGGCTATATACGCCTCTTGACAATAGTCGTTATAACATATATTATGCAGGTGTCAAACCCTGGAGGCAGACATGATTACGATCCGCAAGAGCCAGGAGCGCGGGCACTTCGACCACGGCTGGCTGAACACCTATTTCACCTTTTCGTTCGCCGACTACTACGACCCGCAACACGTGCATTTCCGAACGCTGCGGGTACTGAATGACGATCGCGTGGCGGCGGGCGCGGGTTTTCCCGAGCATCCGCACCGCGACATGGAAATCGTGACGTATGTGCTCGATGGCGCGCTGGAGCATCGCGACAGCATGGGAAACGGCTCGGTGATCCGGCCGGGCGACGTGCAATACATGAGCGCGGGTTCGGGAGTAACGCACAGCGAATTCAACGCGTCGAAAACCGAGCCAGTGCACCTGCTGCAAATCTGGATGTTCGCGGAAAAGAAGGGAATGAAGCCGGCGTATGACCAGAAAAATTTTCCGCGCGAAGACAAGCTAGGAAAGTTGCGGTTGGTGGCATCGCCCGATGGTCGTGAGGGCTCGGTCACGATTCGCCAAGACAACGAGCTGTACGCGACGGTTCTAGGCGCGGGCGAATCGGTGCGCCACGAGTTGAAACCGGAACGCCATGCTTTCGTGCAGGTGGCGCGAGGCAGCGTGAAACTGAACGGGACAAAGCTTGTCGAGGGAGATGGAGCGGCCATCTCCGAAGAGAAGGCCGTGGAGTTGACCGGAGTGAAAGACGCCGAAGTGCTACTCTTCGATCTGGCCTAAATAGCAGCTTCCAGTGGCCAGGATGAAGAAATTTTTCACGGATGAGGAGAAATGACATGACAACTAATGGCGCAGCGGACGGCAAGCCGCGGCGAATTGCGGGCAATATTCTGATTTCTCTATTGGGCTTGGTGCTTGTGGCAAGCGGGGCAGCGAAGTTCGCGCACGTGCCCAAAGTGGTCGAGCAGATGGGCGTCGTGGGTATCGAGGGCTGGCGGTTGACATTCGTCGCGTTCCTCGAGGTTTCGAGCGCAATCCTATTTCTAATCCCCCTTACTCGTTCCCTTGGGTTACTACTTGTGTCTGCCTTTCTTGGCGGGGCCGTCGCCACTCACCTCGAACATGGGCTGCCGTTCATCCAGCCAGCGATATTTCTGGCCTTGCTCTGGCTGGGAGCCTTGTTGCGGCATCCGCAAATTCTGTGGAGCTCGGGCACCACCGCCGCGCCAAGCAGCATTCCGGCGAAATAAGAAAATCCAGCAAGTGCGCGTGGATGAAGAGAGGGCGCGTCAGCCGTGGGTACGTTGAAACTCGCGCATGAAACCGACTAGGGACTGAATGGCTTCGAGGGTAACGGCGTTGTAGAGCGAGACGCGCATGCCGCCGACCGAGCGATGGCCGGCGATTCCTTCAATGTCTGCCGCCGCGGCGTCCTGAACGAACTTTTTCTCGGCCGCTTCGTCACCCTTGGCCACGCGAAAGACCACATTCATTTTCGAGCGAGATGATTTTTCGACCGGACACGTGTAGTAGCCGCCGCTCGAATCGATGGCATCGTAGAGCAGTTGCGCTTTGGCTTCGTTGCGTTTTTCGATGGCAGCGATGCCGCCTTCCGCCTCGATCCAATCCATAACCAGCCCGATGATGTAGATCGCGAAGGTCGGCGGGGTGTGATAGAGCGAATGCTCCTTGATGTGCGTGCGGTACTGCAGAATCGTGGGCAAGTTTTTGTCGGCACGCTCGGCGAGATCCTTGCGAACGATGACGACAGTGGCGCCGGAAGGGCCGAGATTCTTCTGCGCTCCGGCGAAAATCAGGCCAAATTTTTTGACATCCACTTGGCGGGACGCGATGTCGGAAGACATGTCCGCGACCAGGGGTGCAGCGCCAGTTTCGGGAAGCGCGTGCCACTGGGTGCCTTCGATGGTGTTGTTGGTGCAGATGTGGACGTAGGAAGCGTCCGGCGAGAAGCGCATCTCGTTATTGCGTGGAATGCGCGTGAATTTTTCCGCCTCGGTGGAAGCAGCGATGTTGTGGAGAATCCCCTTCTTGAGCTCGCCCAGGGCCTTCGCGGTCCAGGCCCCGGTGTGAAGCAGATCGACGGGCTTGCCGGGCAGGCAAAGGTTCATGGGAACCATAGTGAACTGCATGCTTCCGCCGCCCTGGAGGAAAATGACCGCGTATTCGTCGGGAATAGCCAGATGCTTGCGAAGACCGGCTTCGGCATGCGCGTTGATACTCTCGAATTCCGGCGAGCGATGGCTCATCTCCATTACAGACATGGCGCTGCCGCGCCAATCGAGGAGCTCTTCGCGAATGCGTTCGAGCACTGGAAGCGGCAGGGTCGCGGGGCCGGCGTTAAAATTGGAAACACGCTTGGTACGATGCGCGGGAACTGTGGATAAACTCACGGTCTGCCGATCCTTTCAGAACATTCTTAACGAGAAGGGCGCCGCCGGACGCTCCGGCATATTTCTAGGATAGCAGATTCGGCGGAGCGGTCCGAAGTGCCGGAGGAAAACCAGAGATTACTGAACGAATATACAAGAAATGTTGACGACGATTTGTCTTTGGCCACGACGGGTAACAACCGCTTGACTTGACCCCAGGTCTGCGCGCAAAACTATTATATTAGTTTGACCGATCCACCGGGGTGGAACCGCGCGTTACTCCCGCATACTCGCGCAACCACTCGCACAGGGTGAAGGCCTTTTTGAACACTTCGCACGCCACGCTTGGGCAGAGTTCCGACCAGCAACTTGAACTGTCGATTGGGCGCGTATCTCTGCGTCTGCACGTTTCCGACGCAAAGACATTCTCCGAGGCAAGAGCACGCTATCACGGGTTCGCAGCGAGCCAGAAGGAGCCATTCGCGGTCTATTTGAAGAACGCGTTCTCCACGAATGGGCGTAATCCTGAATTTGCCTATGAGTTCGAGGCCCAAAAAGCGGCGCTCCGGGCATTCTCCAGGGAATCACAGTTTGTCGGTGCGAACAATCCATACACGCTGGATTGTCTGCTGCGGATTCTATTGACGTGGATGCTCTTGCCGCGCGCGGGATTTCTGCTTCATGCGGCGACGGTGGTCCGCGATGGCCGCGCTTACCTTCTCACAGGAAAATCCGGAGCGGGAAAAAGCACCGTGGCTTCGCTTGCACCGGAGGGAAGCGTTCTAACCGACGAGCTTTCCCTGGTGCGCCGGGAAGACGGCGTCTGGCGGGCCTATGGAACACCGTTTTGGGGAGAATTTCGCGCGGGCGATTCGAACACGAGCGCGCCAATCGCGGGCATTTTCCGGCTGGTGCAATCGGAAGAAAACAAAATCGCACCTCTTCGCCCGGTGGAATTTTTGAGGGCGATGATTGGCAACGTACTGTTCTTTTCCCAGCAGTCCGCGGACAGCCAGCGCCTGCTGGAGATCGTCAGTCAGGCTGCCCAGGAATTGCGCGGCTATAGTTTGGAGTTTCGCAAGGATCGTAGTTTTTGGGAGGTTCTGCCCGCATGAGCACCGCGGCCAAGAGCGCTCTGTGGCAAAAGAACCCCATTCTTGCCTGGCGGGAAATCGACGGCGAAATTGTGATCGTTTCACCGAACGACAGCGTGCTGCACGAGCTGAACGAAACGGGAAGTTTTGTCTGGAAGCGGTTGGATGGCCGCCGGCCTGCGGCGGAAATCGCGTCCAGCCTCGCGGCGGAGTATGACGTACGGGCGGAAGATGCACTGCGCGATACGGAGATGCTTCTCGATGAGCTGGCTTCGCGCCGGCTCGTCATTCCAGCCGACACAGGGACGACTAGAGGCATAGAATGAGCACTGCGGCGCCATTCGGAGCCACGCCCGTGATGGATCGTCTGATCTCGCGGACGGTGGAGAAACACCGCCCGTTGAGCGTGCATTTCGATTTGACGTACAGGTGCAACGAGCGTTGCGTGCATTGTTACCTGGATCACGATGACCACGGCGAGATGACCACGGCCGAGTGCCTGGCCGTCCTGGAAGAACTGGCCCGGGCGGGAACGCTGTTTCTTACTTTTAGCGGCGGAGAAATTTTTCTGCGTCCCGATTTATTCGAAATTCTTGCGGCGGCGCGGCGCTTGCACTTCGACATCAGCCTCAAGACCAACGCGTTGCTGATTACTGCTGCGCGTGCGGCGCGGCTGCGCGAGTTCCGCGTGAGGCGAGTGCAGATCAGCGTCTACAGTGATATTCCGGAAGTGCACGACGCTATCACCAAGGTGCCGGGGTCGCTGCGGCGGACGCTGGCGGCGATTCCGCTGTTGATTGAAGCAGGATTGCAGGTAAAGCTGGCTTGTCCGTTGATGCGGGAAAATTTAATGGCATATCGCGGCGTCATGGCACTCGCGGAAAAACTGGGTGTTCCTTACGTCCTGGACCTGACGATTACGCCGATGATGGACGGCTCGGAAACGACGCTCGTACACCGGGTTTCCGTATCCTCGCTTCTGCCCGTGCTGCGGGATCCGGCGTTGCGTGCGTGCAACCCCCGACCGGATTCACACTCGTTCAACGGACGGGAAGCAATTCCAGCGGTGACTGGAAGCGCAGTTTCAAGCGGGATCGAAAGCGCTGCTTACGAAGACCTGCCGTGCAGCGCGGGGCACAATAGTTGTTATATCTCTCCGTATGGAGATGTTTTGCCCTGTGTACAGTTGCCGCAGGCGGCAGGGAATTTGCGGCGAGAGAAGTTCGAAGACATCTGGTATCACGCACCTCAACTCGAGCGGTTGCGCGCCATTCGCGAGAGCCAACTTCCGGTCTGTTCGCGATGCGAGATTCGCAGCTACTGCGAGCGCTGCCCGGGATTGGCGCTGATGGAAGGCGGAGACCTGCTGGGCGCTTACGAGCGGGCTTGCGATCTTGCCGAACAGAAGGCGCGGCTAGCGGGTCTCGCCGACCCGGTGAGCGCACTCCATCAGGAACGAGCGGCATCGATCGCGGCAGCCACCGGGAACGAAATAACTTCCCTTGTGACAGACTCAGGTCCAAACTAAGGAACATCGAATGCCTGAAGATCACAAGACACCCCCACAAACGGCCGATGCTACGGGTGCCAAGAAGCCTTATACAAAGCCGAGCGTCGTTTCGGAACCCATTTACGAAACGCTTGCGCTGGCCTGCGGAAAACTGCCCGGCCAGGGCGGCTCGTGCAACGCAGCGCCGAGAAAGTCGTAGCGTAAATTCAGAGCGTCCCCGAACCAACCCAAACCCTGCTAAGCTGTTTCAATTGAGTACTGTAGAATTGAGCAAGTAGAACTTTAAGTCCATTGACCGTTCCTACCTGAAACATCATTCTTCTTAATAGGAAGTTGCGACGTTTCATTTGCGAACTGGGTGTTTTCATGGGTTCCAGTTCGGGTCAAGAACGGAACTATGGATAAGGGAATCCTACCGTGGGTTTGCCGGTGCGGCGGCATGCGAGTGGGCATGCTGGCAGCGACTCTTGTCCTGCTGACAGGAGCGTGCTCGCTGGGCGCCCGGGAGCAGGTCGTCATTCAGAAAGGCACCAGCGGCAATACGCAGCTGCGAGCCGCAGACTCCTGGATTGACGGTGCGAATACGGGAACAAACCATGGCGCCGCCACAACTTTGCAGGTGCAATCCCTGATCGGTCAGGCGCAGCGCACGCTGGTCATGTTCGACCTTTCCATCCTGCCAAATGCTGGCATCAAGTCGGCGACGTTGACTCTCAAGGTTGTATCGCCTCCCCTGCTCGCGCGGACGTATAGCGCCAATCTAGTCACGAGCTTCTGGAACGAGCCCGACGTAACCTGGATCCATAGGGTGGCCACGACCCCCTGGGGGGCCGTCGGTGGAGATTTCGACGGAACGGTGGCCTCCAACGCGAACGTTACGCTGCTCGGCACCACGGTGAGTTGGAACGTAACGAAGTCCTTGCAGACCTGGTACAACGGCACCCCCAATTATGGTTTCTTGATCAAGGACAACACAGAGACTGATCTCGTAGCGACGACTACTAAGTTCAGTTCGAAGGAAGACGCCACAGCGGCAAACAGGCCCACGTTGACACTAACGTTTCTGCAAAATGTCGTGAACTTGACCGCGACGCCGGGAAACAACGCTATCACTCTGAACTGGGCCTATCCGACACCGATTCCCGCAGCCCAGGGCGGCAGCATTCTGGAGAACTATGCGGGAGTCGTGATCCTACGCCGCACGACGGCGCCCGTGGATAAAGCCTCCTTCCCGGCCGATGGAGTGGCACCTCCGGCGCTTTGCGCGACGGTGGGTACGGGCGAAGTCGTATTTGTGGGGACGCTGGCCAATACGAGCTTCACGGACAACAGTGCGAACAACTTGTGTGCCGGCGCCGGCGGGGCGCCGGCAAATGGAACGATGTATTTCTACAAGGTTTTCACCCGCGACACGGCCAATCATTATTCGTCGAATCCAGCGGGCTTGCCGGCGCCCCGAGATGGCGGGTCGGTGTTCTCGGCCGAAGCGGGCGCCCTGCCGAATCCTCCCGGCACTACGCAGGCGCCATTGTGGTTAATCGGGACCCACTCGAGCGTGCAGGCGGCGCCGGGCATCGAACCCGGATCGCAGATTGACATCGGGACGGATACGAACCAATTGTTTGCCCTAGATGCGACGACGGGCCAGCACTTGTATCCGCCGGTCTCGCTTGGGGGGATCATCAGCGGCCGTCCACCTGTTATAGATGCAACCAGCGCTTCGATCGGGAAGCAGGTTGCCTATGTCGCTGCGCAGGACAACTACGTTTACGCGATCGATACCACGACCGGCGCGATTCTCTGGCTAAGCAATCCGAACGGTTCAACGACAAATCTGTTTCAAGGCGGAGCGGCGGTCCAGTTAAAGGCGTTTAGCGGCGCGGCCTACACACTGGCAAATGACCTCGTGGTGGTCGGGACGCGCAATGGCGGAACGACCAACGCGAACAGCATCATCGGGCTGGACGGAAACACCGGCACGGTCGTGTGGACTTATACAGGGACCGCAGTGCCCAGCACAAGTGCGCTCGACATCATAAGCTCCACGCCCACAATCGATTATGTAAACAACAGCATCTGGTTGACGAGCCATGCCAATGGCGGAGCCGGCCAGCCAAATCTCTGGAGAATCAATCCCCTGAACGGCGCGGTGCTCTTTAGTGGGAATTTCAACGGCATTGACATTGACAGCAGCCCCACGCTCACGCCGAACGCCGATGTCCTTTTCGTAGGAACGAATGGCACGACCACTGCGCCAGTGGTTGACGGAAGGCTTTACGCGATTAATCCGAAGGCCTCCTCGGTTGTGCCGGTCGTGAGCCCGGCGGTACAAGGTGCAGTCGTAGCGTTCTATGACGACGGAAACGACGGCTCGGTGGAGGGCTTCCCGTTCGTCACGAACGCGGCGCCTCCCTACACCGTGATTTACACCACCAACACGCAAGTGCATGCGGTGAGCTTCGATCCTACGACAAACACGTTTACGAAGCTCTGGACTAGGACAATCTTCGCTGCCCCGTTCCCAACGTGCGACGCCGGCGTTTGTTCGCTGTCTGCGCCGGTGGTGGCGACTTCCGTGAACATGGTCTACACAGGAGGATCCGACGGATTTTTGTACGAGCTGAACCTTTCCACCGGAGTGGTCGTGAAAAAGGAAGTAGTGGACACGCATTATCCCGCGGTCGTAGGTGATCCGTCGCTTGATGAAGTGAAGCAGCGCGTGTACGTTTCGACGACGACAAATGACCAGCGCTCCTACGGCTTCGCAATTCCCTTTTGAGATTGAACATGCGAATGAAAGGCAGAGACGGACGGAACTGGCTGACAGCGGCGATGGCTGCCGCGGTTTTGATTTCGTGCGGATGCACGGGAGTAGGTATGGGTCCGGCGCCGCAGATGCCGGCGCCACAGGTCCAGCCTGCTCAGGCAAGCGTTACGCTCTGCAACCGAACGCCCTCAGGATGTGCGACCGGGGCGTCTTTCAGCCTGGGGACACTGCGCGACTTAGCAATCGACGTGGCGTGGAGCAACGTGCCTGCTGGAACGCACACACAAATCACCGAGATACTTGAACCGAGCGGTGGTCTATTTGAGGTGAAATCGCAAGCGTTTGGCATTGATGCTAATTCCAACGGAACGATCCAGACCGAAGAGATCCTGCCGGTGTCCGGGACGATGATCACGCAACGCCGGGTCACGGGAGCCTGGACGGTGCGGGTTTCGCTGGATACAACAATGAGCGTGATGCAAACGCTACAAGTTGATCCTTGAAATGAGGAAGCGGACGATTTTCGCATACAGAAATGCCGTGAAACCCGAAGGAGGGGAACGTCACAACGGAGACGCCTTCAAGGCCGCGGCGGCACTCAAGCGGCGCGGGCGTGTGTGCATACGCGTGCAAGGTTGCAGTATGTTGCCGTGGGTACGCCCGGGAGACATCGCCGTTTTCCGCAAAGTTTCGGCAGAAGAAATTCGGTGCGGGGACATCTTGCTATTTCGCCGCGAGAATAGAATCTTCGTCCATCGAAAGGTTGAACGGTTCACCTGGGGTGGGCGAAATTTTATCGTGACGAAGGGCGACGCCAATCCCCATGCGGACGGGGTCATCGCCATTCCAGAAATCCTCGGGCGCGTGGAGCGCATTTACCGCGCCGGCCGGAGAATCGAGTTTCATTCGCGCGAGAGACGCACGCTGAACGTGCTGATCGCGCGAATTTCCAGCAGGACGCGATTCTGGGCTGCACTGGTCGATGCGCACCGAATCGCGATCCACCCAGCCCGTCGCTTGCTTCGAACGTTTCGTTTTTCGCATGCAATCGAGCGCTAAGCGCGCGGTCCATCCCCTTTAATTTCCGGAAACTAAGGCGAACTCAACGCGACGCCTCATGGGATCGATGCGCTCCGCACGCACACGAACGCGGTCGCCCAGATGCCAGGAGAGCTGCGGGAGCTTCGCTACGCGTCCACGTCGCGAACCGGCGGCACCCCGCCGTCCGTCTCCGCCCGGGAGCGCGACAATGGCGTGATCACGCTCGCGAAAAACGCAGCGCGAGCCGGCGCTTTCCTCGAGCGCCCCAATCGGCAGGAGTCCCTCCACAAAGACTTCGAACAGCTCGACGAAGCAGCCGTACTTTTGCACGGAGATAATCAGCGCGTCGTATTCTTCTCCGAGATGCTCTTCCATGAACTGCGCCGTCTTCCAATCCACCAACTCGCGCTCCGCCCCGGCGGCGCGGCGCTCGGCCTCGGATGTTTCCGCCGCGATTTCCTCGAGCTGCCGGTAGGAATAAAGATTAGCCTCCGCGCCGCGGGGAGGTGGGCCGGTAACGGGCGCGTTCGCCGCAGGGCCTGCCTGGTGCGGATGAGCAAGCGCCCATTTCAAGATGCGGTGCACGATCAGGTCCGGGTAGCGCCTGATGGGCGAGGTGAAATGCGTGTATTCATCGAAGCCCAGCGCAAAATGACCGAGGGGATCGGCGGCGTAGCGCGCTTGCTTCAGCGAACGCAGCATCAGGTAAGAAACGATGCGCTCTTCGGGTTTTCCCGCCAGCTTGCGAAGCAGCCGCTGATAGTGGTGCGGCGTGATGGAAATTTCCCCGGAGCCGGGGAGCGCCACACGCATTCCGCGCTCGCGGCCATGACCGTAGGAATCGGGACGCCCGGCCTTCGTGGGGGCCGGCACGCGGCCGTGGCGCACGGCGATTTCGCGCTGGTGCAGGTTTTCGACGCCGAGGGAATAACCAAATGCGCGAGCCAGCTCCTCGAACTCAAGCACCTTGCGCGCGACCGGTTTCTCGTGGACGCGGTGCAACGAAGCGATTCCGCGCCCGAGCAGATAGCCGTCCACGGCGCGATTCGCGGCCAGCATGAATTCTTCGATGAGCCGGTGAGCGATGTTCCGCTCGCTGCGCGTGATGTTGGTCATGCGTTGCTCGTCGTCGAATTCGATGACGCGCTCGGGCAGATCGAAATCGATGGAGCCCCGCTCGTTGCGGCGCGCGTTGAGCAAAAGGGCCAGCTCTTTCATGTCCTGAAAGTGATGGACGAGCGCGGCGTAACGCGCGGCCATTTTCGCGTCTCCTTCGAGCACTTTGTTGACGTTCGTGTAAGTCATGCGCTCGGCGGAGCGGATCACGCCGGGCGTCATGCGCGCGCTGCGCATCCGGCCGGTGGCGTCGAATTCCATCAGCGCGCTCATCACCAGCCGGTCTTCGCGCGGGTTCAGCGAACAGATGCCGTTCGAAAGGGCCTCCGGGAGCATGGGGACGGCGCGGTCGGAAAAATAAACCGAGGTGCCTCGAAGACGCGCTTCGCCATCGAGGGGAGTTGCCGTTCGAACGTAGTGCGCTACGTCCGCGATATGCACTTGCAGGTTCCAGCCACCGTGAGCGAGGCGCTCGACATAGACCGCGTCGTCAAAATCGCGCGCGGTTTCGCCGTCGATGGTGACGATCGGCAGATGGCGAAAATCCTCGCGGCCCTGCCTGTCAGCCTCGTGCACGGGCTGCGCCCGAGACTGGGCTTCTTGCTCGACTTCCGGGGAAAACTGGTGCGGCAAGTGGTGTTTGCGAATGATGATCTCGGTATCCACGCCGAGATCTCCCGGACGCCCCAGAATTTCGAGCACGCGTCCCGTTGGCGCCAAGCCGCCGCGTGGATAGCGAATCAACTCGACGTTTACCACCGCGCCGTCCAGCTCCGGAAAGTGAGGCGCGCGCTTCGAACGCGCTCCGCGCTCTTTCGCGTGCTCCTGCTCGAATTTTTCTCGAAGTGCGCGCGTAAGCTCTTCACCCGGTGGAATCTCGATCTCATGCTGGATGCGAACGTCGTACGGCAGGACGCTGTTGCTCCGCGAACCATAGCGGAAAAGACCCACAACCGAGGGATGAGCGCGGCCGAGAATCCGCACGATGCGGCCTTCGGCTCTTTGTGAATCTGTGAGGTCGGTAACACGCCCCATCTTTACCAGGACGTGGTCGCCGTGCATGGCGTCCTCGATGGCGTCGCGGGGAATAAATATGTCGCCGTCGAGCTGCGGCATGGGTTTGTCCGGAACCACAAAGCCGTAGCCGTCGTGATGCAAAACGAGGCGGCCCTTGATGCCCTCGTGTTCTTGATGCGTGGGAGCAGGTCTAGCTTGAGAGTGATCTCTACGGGATGAATTTTCGCCGCCGTCTTTCCCGGACTTGCGGCCCAACAGCTGGTACCGACCCCCGGGGAGTTCCTCAATGGCACGGCGTTTTTTGAGTTTCGAGAGCATCTTGAACAGATGACGCCGCTCGTCCTTGCCGAGTTGAAGTCCCCCGGCAATCTCGCTGGCAGAGGCGGGAGCACCTCTAACTTGAAGAAAACGCAGTATGTTATCGGGGCTAAGTTGAACGGGACGCGGCATCTCTTGTAGAAGCGCTCGAACGCGCTTATCTATCCGCACAATTCTACTCACTTTTTTTTAACTTACCTGTAACTTTTTTCAGGTTTCAGGAGTTTCATAGATAGGCCAACACTCGACTGGCCGGCCACCCTCCGTCAGGCCGGCTGGGTTCCCCTTCTGGGGAATACTAGGGAGGCGGGTAGACCTGGCTCGCCTCCCTTCTTTACTTCTTCCCTGAACTTGTCGCAACGCGAACTTCTCCCACAGCGCCGCGATCCACTCCATTTCTGTCTTCCAGGTGTAGCGAAACCCGCCCAGGATCTCCTGCTGCAGGGATTTCGATCGCGAGAGACGTGAGTTCAGTGGGATCGACATCGAGAACGGGAATGGTACCGAGTGCAGCGCCATGCCGATTGTAAAGATGGGCAACCAATTTTCCTGAAAAAAACACGCCGAAAGAACCGGTGAGCCGCAACTTGCCGGTTTCAAGAGTCACTGCTTGCAACGGGTTAACGATCACGCCCGCATCGGTTGCGCCATGGAATTCGCTGCCGGCCCGGGCCGGAAACCATTCCGTGTCGAAGCTGAAAGTTTCCTCCGGGAAGAGCCGGACCAAAGGCGAATTGAGCTCGGCTTCCAGGTAAAAGGGTGCTACCCGGTCTTCGCCCGAGGAAAGGGATGGCCTGCCATCGGCGTCCCAGTGAAGCTCCGGACCATTGGTGTAGAAAATCACGGAAGCCTTCCCCGGATACGATTTCGCTTCGTCATAACGAAAGCGCTCCACCATCGCATATCGGGTGCTGCCGTCAACGACTGCCAGCCATCCGCCGTGCGAATCGATCCAGAGCTCCCTGGCGATGTAGGCGTAACGCAAGGCAAAAAGCCCGTCATCGCGAATCGAGATGGTATGCGGCTCCGCGGGTCCGGATCTGACGTGGTAGCGATTGAGATAGCTGCTGGAAGGGTTGGCCGGTGTGAACGTCCAAAAATCGCGATTCTGCCGCGACCGCTCAGTAGCGTCGGCGGTGTCGTACTGGGAGACGGACTGCACGGACCATTCGACGGAGTGCCCGGAGATATTTTTCACCAAGGCGTGAAATTGAATGCGCGGGGAATCTCCCGCGAGGCGAATCGTGCGGAGAATCTGGATTCCCGTTCGCGGATCGGCGGGGCTGGCGAGATCGATTTCGCAGCGCTGTTCCGATGAATGAACCTTAAAAGAGTACTGTCCGTCGTCGAGCAAATCGGAATTGCCGCGCCAGTGCTGTTCGTCGTCATCGCCTTCGGGCAGGAGCCAAAGCTTTTCGCCACCGTAGTTGAACCATCGTTCCTCGTCCGGAGGGAGATATTTTCCTTGGTACTGCGGGTTCACGAAAAGATAAGGATGGCCAGCGAAGATCACCTGCATCAACCGGCCGCCGTTTTGCGGGACGACGATGAGCTTGACCCAGGCGTTGGAGAGTTGCTGGGCGTGCCAGCCTTTGTAGTCGACCGCTTCGGTTTGACAGGCGGCGCGCGCTGCGGAATTTTTCTCGGCGGCAGCTTGAGCACGGACAAGACTCGCGCTTGTGCCCATGAGGGCCAAGCCGAAAGTCAAACGGCGTATCCAGTGGATCTTCTGAGTCGGTAATGAAATGGCGTTACTCCCGAGAACTCGGCGGTCTCCGGCCCACGGGCGACCTTCCAGCTCCGCTATGCTAAATCAAAATCGAAATAAATCGTAATCAAACGAAAGATTTTGATTTCCTCCTGGCGCGTTCCATGATACATGACGGTTTAAGGAAAAGAATCAGGAGGAACAAAAACCATGCCGATTGCGCGCGAATCATCCCGCAGGGGATTCATGAAAATGCTCGTAGCCTCCCCGCTGCTTACACAAATTGCCGCTCGCGGCCTTTATGAAAAATCCGCAACCGCTCTCGGGTTCGATCCGCGAAACAATGTCTTCAGCCGCCTGGGAGTGAAAACGGTCATTAACTGCAGGGGAACCTGGACCTACCTCAGCGGATCGCTCCAGTTTCCCGAAGTAAGCGCAGCGCAAACCGAAGCCGCGCGGTATTTCGTCAACATGATGGAACTCCAGCGCGGGGTGGGACGCAGGCTCACCGAATTGACCGGCGCAGAGTCCGGCATTATCACCTCGGGAGCGGCGGGCGCTATGGCCGCTGCCACCGCGGCGTGCATGGCCGGCAGCGATCCGAAAAATATCTGGCAGCTTCCCGACACGTCCGGGCTGAAACACGAAGTCATCATGGTGGGCGGACGGAGCGCTTTTGATAATGCGATCCGGCTGACAGGCGCAAAGCTCGTGCTGGTCGAGTCTCCAGACGAAATTGCGAACGCGGTTAACGACAGTACCGCGATGATTTACACCACGGATCTGGGCGACAAGCTTGTTCGCGAAGTTGCGATTGCCAAGGACCGCAAAGTGCCAATGCTTTTGGACGACGCCGCGGGAATTCCGCCGATCGACAATATAAAGCTTTACGCCAACATGAAAATCGATCTGTACACTTTTTCCGGCGGCAAAGGTCTGCAAGGCCCGCAGTGCAGCGGCGTGTTGCTCGGCAGGAAGGATTTGATCGAGGCGGCGCTTCGCAACTCCAATCCATGGGAGGGGGCAGTGTGCCGGCCGATGAAGGTCGGGAAAGAAGAAATAATCGGATGCCTCGTGGCGGTAGAGACCTGGCTGAAAATCGATTCGAAGAAACTCTACAGCGAATGGAACGCGCGCATAGATCGCATTGCGAAACTCGTCGAGACGGTGCCCGGCGTGAAAACAGATACTTATATTCCCGACGACGGCAATCGTTATCCCACGTTGCGAGTATCCTGGGACCAGCAGGGCTGGGGCTTCTCCGTGAACGATTGCGTGCATAAGCTGCGGGAAGGCGATCCCGTCATCGAAGTGCTGGGCGCTGACAATCCCAGCCTGGTACCCGCGGTCCGCGAGGGAATGGCAAAACCCGATAAGAAAGCGAACAAAGAGCCCAGCCGGATCGAGTTGATCTCCATGACCATTCAGCCCGGCGAAGAAATCATCGTGGGACAAAGACTGCGGGAGATTTTGAGCGCCGCGCGTAAAGGAAAAGCCGCATGAGGTTGTTGCTTGCAGGAATGCTGCTTTTTTCCCCGGCGGGTGCGCAAGCACAACCGCGCGCTGCCACGCCCCAACAAGCTCTCGCACAGAGCAACGATTTCGGTCCTCGCAGCGTGGACGCAGGAGACTATTTGTATGTTCCGGGGCAGGGCCCCCGCCACCCGGATGGGAGCACGCCCGCGAACTTCGCCGAACAGGCTCGCCAGTCTCTTGAAAATGTAAAAACGGTAGTCGAGGCCGCGGGCTTGACGATGGAACACGTCGTCTATCTTCAGGTTTATCTCGAAGACATCCGCGAATGCGGTGAGCTAAATAAAGTTTTTGCGGAATATTTTCCAAAGACTCCGCCCGCGCGCGCGGTCTTGGGCGTTACCCGCGTGCCCGAGCCTCCGATCGAAATTACCGCGGTCGCGGTCCACAATCTCGCCGGAAAACAGCCCGTCTCTCCACCCACCTACAAACCGGACGGAGCCTATTCGCCCGCGATGCTCACGCATGACAGGCTTTTTGTCTCGACGATGCCGGGCAGCGATCCCTCCAACGGAAAAATTCCTGACGATCCCGCCGCGCAAGTGGATTTCGCGCTTGATCGCATGAAGGCAGTCGTCGAAGCGGCGGGGCTGAAGCTCAGTAATATGGTGTTCGTGAATCCTTACCTGACGCGGGAAATTCCGATGCGCATCATGAACCAGCATTATGCGCGGCGCTTCGAATTCGGGAACACCCCGGCGCGCGCCACAATCCAAGTATCGAGCCTGCCGGAGAGTGTTCACATCGCGTACACGGGTGTCGCCGTGCGTGATCTGAGCCAAAGACACGCGGTGCGTCCCAAGAACATGGCGCCGAGCCCGACCGCGAGTCCGTGCGTGTTCGCCGGCGATACGCTGTATTGTTCCGCAAAGAGCGGATTCATTCCCGGGCCGAATGATGGCGTATACGCGGCGACCACTTCGCACCAGGTTCGCCAAACGATGCGCAACCAACTCGATAACCTGGAAGAAGCGGAAATGAAGTTCGATCAAGTGGTCTCGACAACGGTTTACCTGGACGATTTGTCGGACTTGCCGGTCTTCGAGAAGGTGTATCGGGAATATTTCAAGGGCACTCTGCCGTCGCAGACCACGCTACAGCAGATTCCGCCCGCGGAACGTAAGCCGGATGAGGAAGAGCGCTACCCCGACCTGGAGCAGGTCTCACTTATCGCCGTGCGCAGCCGCCCGATTCACTAAAAGGGGCTTGCAGCCGCCGAACGCCGAACTCACGGCAAGGTGAAAGCCACGACAAAATCGCCTTGCTTGGTGCCGAGCTTGCCGTGTCCACCGGCGGCGATGACCAGGTACTGCTTGCCCTTGCGGCTGTAGGTCATCGGCGTGGCCTGGCCGCCTGCGGGGAGTTCGAATTTCCACAGTTCCTTGCCAGTCTCAACGTCAAATGCGCGCAAGTAATTGTCCATCGCAGCAGCGGTGAAGACTACGCCGCCTGCGGTTGCCATTGGGCCGCCTAGAGTGATGGTCCCGGTGTTCATGCCGGGAAGAAAACTGCCCAGAGGAACATCCCAAACTTTTTCTCCCGTGAAGAGATTGACGGCGGCGACAGTGCCCCACGGTGGTGTGTTGCAAGGCAGGCCGCTAGGCGAGAGTAGCGGCGTGCGAAACATCGCGTAAGGCGCGCCAGTCTGTCGCGCAAATTCGCCGTGGAGGCGGTCGGCATCCGTGGCATTTTTGCGCGCAGAATCAAAATCGGCGCGGGCGATGAGTTTCACGAAAATCGGGAGGCGGTTGGTGTCCGCAAAAAGAAGATGGCGCTGCGGATCGTAGGCGGCGCTGCCCCAATTGATGCCGCCGACATTGCTGGGGAATACCAGCGTGCCCTCGAGGCTCGGCGGAGTGAAGATATCTCCCGCGCGAGCGGATTTGATTTTGTTGGCGCACCACTGGCGCTCCTGCTCATCCTTCCCCCAGGCGTCGTCAGCGGACAATTTCTCCGGAACGAGAGAAATGGTGGAAGCGGGCTGCGTTGGCCAGGCCTCTTCGCCGGGGATATCACTTTTCATCGCAGGGCACTCCTCGATGGGGAGGAGCGGCGCACCAGTAAGCCGATTCAGGACAAAGACGCGGCCCATTTTTGTGGTGATGGCAATCGCGGGCGTGCCGTCTTTCCAGGCAAAAAGCGTGGGCTGCGAGGCCACATCGTAATCCCACAGGTCGTGATGCACTACTTGAAAGCCCCAAACGAATTCACCGGTGGACGCATGCAACGCCACGACAGAGTTGGCCCACTTGTTGTCGCCTTTGCGGACGCCGCCGTAGTAGTCGGGGCTGGCGCTGCCGGTGGGAATGAAAACCAAGTCGCGCGGCGCATCCACGGAGATTGTGGACCAGGCATTCCCCGCGCCGGTGCGCGGTGTGGTTTTCAAAGCCCAGGGAATCGGGTCCCACGACCAGCGGAGTTTTCCCGTGCGCGCGTCGTACGCCCGCACGATGCCTCGCTCCACGCTCACTGCGCGGTTGTCACCGATCGAAGAGCCGGTGATCACGAGATCTTTGACGATCGCCGGCGCGGAGGTGACCTGATAATCGCCTGGATCGCGGATTTTGACGCCAACCGTAAGTTCGACTTCCCCGTCCTCTCCGAACTCCGCGCACGGTTTTCCAGTCTCGCCGTCCAGCGCGATCAGGCGCGCATCCAGGGTGCCGATGAAAATGCGGAGCGCGCAAGGCCACCCGGCCTTCGCGGATGGATCTCGCCAGGCCGATACGCCGCGAGAGGTGACTTCCGAAGCCCCATAGGGAAGCTCGAGCTTGGGGTCGAATTCCCAAATCTTCGCGCCGGTCTCCGGATTCAAAGCAATGACGTGATCGTAAGGCGTGCTCAGGAAAAGTTTACCGTCAACGAGAATGGGCGTCGCTTCGAATGCCGCTTTGTGATCCAGCTCCTCGGGGTCATGCGGGAGCGCGCCGGTGCGGTAGGTCCAGGCGACGCGGAGTTGTGTGACGTTGGTGCGGTTGATCTGCTGCAACGGAGAATATCGGGTACCGCCCGCGTCATTGGCATACGTGGACCAGCCGGAGTCGGGGATGGATTGTGCGTGCGCGAAAGAGACAAACCCAAGGAGAACGAAGCCACCAAGAGCCCAGCGGAAGGAGTCCAAAAGTTTTGTGTTCTTCATGTGCAGAGAGATATCGCTAAACCAATTGCCTGGCAACAAAGTGGGGACGAGCGGGCCACGGATTGGGATAAGCGGGCCACTGGAAGGATCATCTTTGCCCGGATTCGAACCACAGCGCTCTTCGCTGCTCTGGCGGATAATCCTCCAATTCGGCATTGGCATAGCTGCTGATCTCGCACGCCAGGGAAATTTCTGTTAATTCCGGTTTTTCCCATTCCATTGTTTTCCTCCTCGAAAAGTTTAATTTGGATTGGTGATCTTTTTAACGCCATTTCTTCAAGCTTGGCCAAACTTCCGCCAAGGAGCCGAATTTTGCTCCCCGGCAGATGTAGACCGGAACATTTCTCTCCAAAGCATAGGGGTTGTCGGACGTTCCCACATACTCGACGCGCTCGAATTTCTCCTCTAGAGATTCCCTCGTGTCGTCCAGGACAATCAGGCAATTGCCCGAATAGCCGCGCGGACCCCAGAGAAAATACGTCTGGTGGCCGCTGAGGGCGGGAGGCAATCCATAACGGCGTCCAAAGAAATCGATGGCGCCGGCCTGTCCGTAATTTTGCGCGAAGATGCCGCAGCCCGGCCGCTCTTCCGGCGAGAGCCGCATGTAAGCCTGATTTACCGTCGCGACCATTTCTTCCCAGCCGAATTGATCGGCGAAATGTTGCGGGAGAACCGCGCGCGCGTGGCTGTGCTCGCTACGCGGAATTTTAAATGGGAGCTTATCCATGTAGGCGATAAACTGCTCCACGGGCAGAACTGGCATCACCACCGCCGCGAGCCATGCCCCTCCCGCTACGAGAAGCGCCGCCAGCGCCGGCTTCAGCCATGCTTGCCGGGAGCGCGCGACAAGATTCTCGACCACAACTGCGCCAGAAGCCAAATAAACCGGGTAAATCGGTCCGAGGTAATAGTTTTTTCCCTTCAGCACAGCGAATACGGTGAAGGCCGCCAGGTAACACCAGCCCAAAAACCGGTAGGGCTTCAACCGGGCGGAAAAAAGGAATGCCAGCAAGCCGGTGATCCAGATCGGCGCGAGGAAAGGATGGACGATGAGAAGTTGCTGCGCGAAGTACTCGACGGGAGAGAGCGCCACGTCCCGCCCATCGGCCTTGATATTGCGCATGAGCTCGACGAACGGCCAATGATGCTGAACGTTCCAGATAAAATTTGGCAGAAAAATAAGAAAAGCCGCGGCCGCACCCAGCCAGATCCATCTGTTCAGGAATACGCGGCGCTGCGCCGTCAGCAGCAACCCGATCACGATCCCGAATCCCAGCACGCCAATCGAATATTTCTCCTCTAAACCAATTCCCGCGACCACGCCGAACCAAAGCCAGTAACGCGGATCATTTCGTTTAACAGCCAGGACAGCGAAATAAATGCAGCCTGTCCATAGCAGCGGTTCAAGGCAGTTTGTCGTCAGTAGGCTGCCATCGGAAAGGTAAATGGGAGAGACGACGATTGCCAAAGCCGAAAGTGCAAGCGCGAAACAGTGGCCGCCGAACTCGCGCGCGATCATCGCCGTCAAAACCACGGTGGCGGAACTCGCTAAAGCGGGAATGAGCCGGATGCTGCGAAGAGAGTCTCCGAACAACCAGCGGCAAATCTTGATCAAGAAGGGCACCAGGGGCGGCTGATCCACAAAGCCCCAGGCCAGGTGATCGCCGCAAGCCATGTAATTGAATTCGTCGCGGAAGTAGCCGTAGCGATTATTGAAATAGCAGTGCAGCATGAACTTGGCAATCGCCAGGAATAAAACCACGGCCATGCCTTCCGAGAGGAAGGACCTCTTGTCGCCCGCAAAAGATGGAGTTTCAGCGGCCATGTTATTCATTAGCGAGTTAATTCGACGCGAAAGGTGATAGCACGGACGGGAATACCACGGCCATGGAAATGGGACGAGCGGGCTCGCACGAGGGACATGCGGGCTGCCTCGCCCGTTGAGTGAGTCACATAGGCTTCAGCAAATCGGCGTGTTGCGAGATGTACCGCCGGCTCCAGCGGAGTTCCGTGTTGTCATGAAGCACGATCTTGTACTCGCCGTGGAACCACGGCAAGAGCTCCCGAACAGCATCCAACCGCACGATAGTCCCCCGGTTGACGCGCACGAAGCACTTGGGGTCAAGAGTATTTTGAAGGGCGTCCAGAGTGCCGCGCAGCGTGTGTGTCTTCTTGCCGCGATGCAGCAAGACATAATTGCGGTCGGCCTCGATCCAGGAGATTTCCGTTACCGGCACAAAGAATGCTCTTGAGTCTTCTTGGATGAGGAGGCGGTCGGAAAAGGATTTTTCGCGCTGAAGTTGTTCGAGCATCGCGTGGAGCCGCGACGCAAAGGGCCCATCGGAATGATCCTGCTGCGTGCGCGCGCGTTCGAGCGCTTCCCGGAAACGCTCCTCCCCGACCGGCTTAAGGAGATAGTCGAACGCGTGGACCTCGAACGCGCGTAGGGCGAACCGGTCGTGTGCGGTAACGAAGATAATTCGCGGCAACGGGAGTTTCGCGGCTGCGAGTGTTTGAATCACGGCAAAGCCGTCTATGCCCGGCATCTGCACGTCCAAAAAAAGCAGATCGGGACGATGCTTCTCAACCGCGGCAACCGCCGCTTCGCCGCTGTCGGCTTCCGCCACCACCTGGACGCCGGATTCCTGCCGCAGGAAACGCAGAATCTTCCGGCGTGCCGGCGCTTCGTCATCCACCACGAGTACTCGAAGGGGCTCTCGCGTCATTGCGAAGAAGGAACGCTCTGAGGGGATGTGCGACACGGAAAGCTAAGCGTTACGTCGGTGCCTCCCGCAGGACGGTCCGCAATGCGAAATTGCGCGTCACCCCGATAGAGCTGCGCGAGACGTTCGCGAATGTTGGACAGCCCGAGACCTTTCCCGAAAACCTCCTCGGGGTCCCCGGTGTGAAGACCGACTCCCGTATCGGAAACTTGGAGAACAAGAGAGCCATTCTCGCGGCGCGCCGCGATGGAAAGCTCCATGCTCGTGCCGCCGGGCTTCATGCCGTGACGCAGCGAGTTTTCGAGCAGCGGTTGCAGGATCAGCTGCGGAACAAGCGAATCACCTAGAGCGGGATCGATGGAATACATGACTTGCAACTTGTTTTCATAACGTTTTTGCATGAGGTCGAGGTACAGGCGTGTAATTTCGAGCTCTTCGGAAAGAGGGATTTCGTGGGCGCCGGAAACGCGCAGGGTGAGGCGCAGCAAGTCGCTGAGCTGGTTGATCATGGCGTCGGCGGCGCGGACGTCTTCGTACATGATCGAGGAAATCGTATTCAGTGTGTTGAACAGAAAATGCGGCTGCAACTGCAGGCGAAGATTCTCGAGCTGCGCCTGCGCCAGCTTGGTTTGCAGCTCGGCGGCAGCAAGTTCCCGTGCTTGGGCGAGCCGCATGCGCTGGAAAAAATAGTAGAGCCCGATGATAAAGGTGAAGGCGATGAAATCGTTGGAAAACTCCATCGGGTAGCGGTAGGTCATGATGCCGTAATCATAGGGCCCGAGACCTATGAGTGGCGCCAGAACGCGGCGGCTCAGCGCCATGAGCGTCGTGTGCGCCACTGAAAATCCAACTCCGGTGGCCAAGTGCATGAGGGCCTGGCGTAACCATCCTTTGCGTTCGAACAGATAGATGTGCGCGAAATGGAAGGCAATGGGCAGGAGAATAAAAAACGAGTATACGCCGGTAGTTTCTTCGAGCAGACGCCTTAGCAAAGTGCCACTGTGCTGGCGGGCAAGGTCATCGAGGTATTTATAGTTGAAGCTCAGAAAGGCGATGCCCGTGAAGAAAAGAAACAGAACCGTCCAGGTTTGCGCTCGTGAGAAGCGAGGAGCCGGAAGCGTTGAGGATGGGTGAGGTGCGCTCATGCGGGTGTTTCCCTGGGCTGATTATGCGCCTGTTGAGGTCCGGCAAAAAGAAAGAAGAATAGACGGAAGCTGCTTCCTCAATCACCAATGCCGACGCGCGCCTGTCAGTAGAGCATGACGCTGGCGATTCCGATATAATGCCGAAGCCCTCGGCGCACCTCGACCGAGCCGCGACACGGTAAAATGAAAATATTCAGGCACACACAACAAAACTCGTGCCATTCGGCCTTGTCCCTCATCTAATCACAAGGTATGAAGGAAAAATCTCGAGCGAAACGAAGAGCGAGGTATTGGCAGCATTCTTCAAAGGAGGTCCGTGATGACAATCACATTCCACGCCGCGCCGCCAGCCGCTTCGCCGGCGACTATGTCTCACCTGACGCACGTTGGCAACAAGGAAATCCGTAAAGCCCGCACGAAGACAATTCAGGAAAAGCTTGCGCGGACCACCATTCTGCTTTCTTTCACGGCTTCCATCATTTTTCCTGGTTGTCAAAACCCCCGGGCGGCTTCTGCGCCGCTGGCCGCCGAGGTGGAAGTTGCCAGCGTCGTGCAACAAGATGTCCCGATATACGGCGAATGGGTCGCGACCCTCGACGGGTACGTCAACGCGCAAATCCAGCCCCAAGTTAGCGGGTACCTCGTCAAGCAAAGCTATAAAGAGGGCTCCTATGTCCGCAAGGGCCAGATCCTCTTCGAGATCGATCCCCGGCCTTTTCAGGCAATTCTCGATCAAGCCAAGGCCCAACTCGCTCAAGCCGAGGCTCAGTTGGGCAAGACCCAGCTCGACGTGGATCGCGATACTCCATTAGCTAAGGAGCGCGCCATCGCCCAGAGCCAGCTCGACAACGATATCCAGGCGAATCTTGCCGCCAGGGCCTCCGTAAAAGCTGCCGAGGCTCAAGTGGAGCAGGCGCAACTGAACCTGGATTTCACGCATGTCACATCCCTCGTGGATGGCATCGCGGGAATCGCGCAGGTACAGATCGGCAATCTGGTCAATCAGACGGCGACGCTGACTTCTGTCTCGCAGGTGAATCCGATCAAGGCGTACTTCCCGATCAGCGAGCAAGAGTATATGCACTACGCGGCCAGAATAAACGCCCACAATCAGCAGGAAGTGCCGTCCGATGCTCCGCCCTTTGATCTGATCCTCGCCGATGGATCGGTCTATCCGCACAAGGGGACTCTCCTCCTGACGGATCGGCAGGTGGACGTCACCACCGGTAGCATCCGGCTGATTTGCGCGTTTCCCAATCCCAACAACATTCTGCGCCCGGGCCAGTTTGGACGAGTACGTGCGGCCGGAGAAACCAGAAATGGCGCGCTGCTGGTCCCGCAAAGGGCCGTGACGGAACTCCAGGGATCCTATCAGATTGCAGTTGTAGGCAGCGACGACAAGGTCAGCGTCCGGTCCGTAAAACCCGGTGAGCGAGTCGGCACAATGTGGATTATCGAGAGCGGGATTCGCGCGGGGGAAACAGTCGTTGTCGAGGGCGTGCAAAAAGTCCGGGACGGCTCACTTGTCAAGGTCAAGGCGAGCAGCATTCCCACGAAAGGCAGTTGATCCATGTCCAAATTTTTCATAAACCGCCCCATCGTGGCGATGGTGATCGCGATTCTCATGGTGATCGTCGGCACCGTCACCATCGCGAGCCTCCCCGTTGCCTTGTTCCCGAACATCGCGCCGCCGGAAGTTCAAGTGATCGCCACTTACGTCGGTGCGGATGCGCAAACGATCGAACAGTCTGTTGCCACTCCCATCGAGCAGCAAATGAGCGGCGTGGACAATATGAACTATATGTATTCGTTGAACTCCACTGCCGATGGGCAAATGAGGCTAATCGTCGACTACGACGTGAAAACGGATCCGAACACCGACCTTATTCTTACGCAGATACGCTCGACGCAAGCCGCATCTCAGCTTCCTATCGACGTTACGAATTTTGGCGTCACCGTCCAGAAAACAGTCACCGCTCCCCTCATGCTAATGACTCTCTTTTCCGCGAACGGCACCTACGACGCGCGTTTCCTCTCCAATTACGCCTACATTAATCTCGCCGATCAACTCACCCGCCTTTACGGCATTGGAAGCGTGCAAATTTTCGGTGCTGGCCAGTACGCCATGCGGCTTTGGGTGAAGCCCGACCAACTGGCCAAGCTGGCAATCACCGTTCCGGAAATAGTCGCTGCAATCCAGTCGCAAAACACCGTCAATCCCGCGGGGCAGGTCGGCAGCGAGCCTGCGCCCCCGGGCCAGGAGTTCACCTACTCTGTGCGAGCGCAGGGCCGGCTCACCTCTCCCGAAGAATTCGGGCAAATTGTTGTTCGCGAATCGCCCGGCGGAGCGGTAGTGCGTCTCAAGGACGTGGCGCGCATCGAGCTTGGCGCCCAAAATTACAGCGTTGTGGGTCGCTTGAACGGGAAACCTGGCGCGATCATCGCGGTGTACCAGTTGCCCGGATCAAATGGGGTGCAAGCCGCCGCAGGCGTCAAGCAACTCATGGCGGAGGTAAAGACACGCTTCCCTCACGACATGGACTATGTGTTATCGCTGGACACAACTCGGGCAGTCACCGAGGGCATGAAGGAAATTGTTCTGACCTTGGTCATAGCCATCGTGCTCGTGATCATCGTCGTCTATATTTTCCTGCAAGGCTGGCGCGCCACGCTGATCCCGTTGCTGGCCGTGCCCGTTTCGCTGGTCGGAACATTCATGTTTTTCCCGCTGTTCGGTTTCTCTGTCAACACGCTGTCTTTGTTCGGCCTGGTACTCGCCATCGGCCTCGTGGTGGACGACGCCATTGTCGTCGTTGAGGCGGTGGAACGCCACATCGAGGAAGGCCTCACGCCCAAAGAGGCGTCGCTCAAAGCAATGGAAGAAATCTCCGGTCCCGTTGTAGGGATCGCTCTTGTTCTTTCGGCGGTCTTCATTCCGACAGCCTTCATACCCGGCATCACCGGGCGCCTCTATCAGCAATTCGCAGTCACCATCGCGATTTCTGTGATCTTGTCCGCGTTCAACGCGCTAACCCTTAGCCCCGCTCTCTCCGCTCTGCTGCTCCGGCCGAAAGCGGCCAGCGGGGGGCTCCTAAGAAAATTCTTCGACTGGTTTAACCGCGCCTTTGCCAGCGCCACGAACGGCTATGTTCGACTCTGCGGGCTCCTGGTTCGCAAAAGCGCGATCGCACTCATTTTGCTGGCGGCTTTCGGGGTCGCCGCCGGCTGGTTCGGTAACAAGATCCCATCAAGCTTTCTGCCCGACGAGGATCAAGGCTATCTCTATATCAATCTTCAACTGCCCAACGCCGCCTCCCTTCAACGCACGGATGTGGTCGCGAGGAAAATCGAAGAGGTGCTGGCCCAGACTCCTGGAGTTCAGTACACCACCAGCGTCGTCGGCTTCAGTTTGCTCAGTTTTGTGCGCACGAGCTACAACGCATTCTTTTTCGTCACCTTGAAACCCTGGGACGAGCGCAAGTCTCGCGCAACACAGTTTCAGGAGATCAAGCAGCAAATAAACCAGAGACTCTCTCAGATTCCCGAAGGCATCGCATTTTCGTTTTCGCCGCCCGCGATTCCCGGAGTCGGCACATCCGGTGGATTCACGTTTGCGCTGGAGGACCGGGCCGGAAGAGACGTCCAGTTTCTCGCATCCAATTTGCAAACTTTCTTCGCCGCCGCGCGGAAACGCCCCGAGATTGCTGGCTTGAGCACCACATTTCTGCCCAGTGTGCCGCAACAGTTTATCGATGTCGACCGCGACAAAGTCATCAAGCAAGGCGTACCCGTCAGCGACGTCTACAAAACGATTCAGGCCTTCATGGGCGGCCTGTTCATCAACTATTTCAACCGTTTCGGACGCCAGTGGCAGGTGTACATCGAGGCGGAAGGCGACTACAGGACTCGCGCTGAGAACGTCGGCCAGTTCTACGTGCGAAACAACAAAGGCGAGATGGTGCCGCTTTCCGCCCTCACTCGATTCGAGTCCCGCCCCGGCCCGGAATTCACCATGCGCTTCAACGAGTATCGCGCTGCGCAAATCAACGGCGCCGCTGCCCCTGGCTATAGCGCCGGGCAGGCTATGTCGGCTCTCGAAGAGGTTTTCGCGCAATCGATGCCCCGCGAGATGGGCTTCGACTACTTGGGAATGTCCTTTCAGGAGAAGAAGGCACAGCAAGGTGTTCCGCCGTCGGTTGTGTTCGGATTCTCGCTTCTGTTCGTCTTTCTGATCTTGGCGGCATTGTACGAAAGTTGGTCGCTCCCCTTCAGCGTCCTCTTGAGCACGCCGATTGCGGTTTTCGGGGCGTTCGCAATTCTCTGGCTGCGCCGCACCGTTCTCTCTCTCATCTTGCCGAGCTACATGGTGCAAATCGAAGGCGACGTCTACTCACAAATCGGCCTGGTCATGCTCATCGGCTTGGCCGCCAAGAACGCGATTCTGATCGTCGAGTTTGCCAAGGACGAATACGAAAAGGGCAAGCCTCTTGTCGACGCTGCCCTGGAAGGCGCGCGTTTGCGTCTCCGGCCGATCCTGATGACCTCGTTTGCTTTCATCCTCGGTACCGTCCCGCTATGGACGGCAACCGGCGCCGGATCGGTTGCCCGCCAGATCATGGGCACCACCGTGATCGGAGGCATGCTTGCCGCGAGCCTGATCGGAGTTTTCTTCATCCCTGTCGTCTTCTACGTCGTCGAGAAGTGGTCGGGCGCCGGCAAGGAGAAAGAGCTAACCGTATTGCGGCCGAAACCCACTCCTGCCGAGGGCAACTGAGATGAACAAATTCATTGCCCTCGTGTGTGTCGCGCTCCTTTGTTCCGGCTGCACGGTGGGGCCAAACTATAAGAAGCCTGTCGCGGCCGTTCCGGCCACTTATCGGGGGTTGACGCCGGAAGAGGCGGCGAATACCGAACCCGCCTCCATGGGCGATCAGAAATGGTGGGAGGTCTTCCAGGATGAGCAACTCAAAACGCTCATCCGGACGGCGCTGCAACAGAACTATGACGTGCGCATCGCGGGAGCCCGCATCCTCGAAGCGCAGGCACAGCTCGGCATCACTCGTGCTGATCAGTTTCCGACCGTGAGTGCAGGCGCCGGACTAAGTGACCAACGCAGCGCCAGGGGTAAGTTTTTTCCTGCTTTCGAAGGAAGCACTGGACAGTTGAATGCGTCGGCCGCCTGGGAACTTGATTTCTGGGGGAAATTTCGCCGCGCGACGGAAGCCGCGCGCGCAAACCTTTTGGTCAGCGAATGGGCGCGCCAGGAGATCATTGTCACACTGGTGGCCAATGTGTCCGCCGGCTACTTCCAGCTTCGCGCGCTGGACCTCGAGCTGGAAATTTCCAAACGCACTCTGGCTTCCCGGCAGGAGTCGCTCCGGCTCACCCGCAGTCTTGCCGACCACGGCGCTACCTCCATGCTCGATGTGCGCCAGGCCGAACAGTTGGTATTCACTGCCGCTACGGAAATCCCGACGCTCGAGCAGCGGATCGAGCAACAGGAAAATCTCATCAGCATTCTGCTGGGAAAAAATCCCGACAGCGTTCCGCGCGGACAAGAGCTGACGGAGCAGGCGCGGCCGCCCAAGGTTCCACCCGGCCTGCCTTCGGCGCTTCTGGAACGCCGGCCCGACATCCATGAAGCGGAACAACAATTGATCGCCGCGAACGCTCAAATCGGCGTCGCCAAAGCGGCCTATTTCCCTCAGATTTCTCTGAGTGGCGACGCCGGATTCCAGAGCGCCGCGCTTACGAATCTGTTCAGCGGTCCGGCAGGCTTGTGGAATTTTGGCGCGTCGCTGACGCAGCCCATTTTCACGGCGGGCCGACTCCGTTCCAACGTGCGCCTCACCGAAGCCCAGCAGCAAGCGGCGCTGCTTTTCTACGAGCAAACCATTCAAGGCGCGTTCCGCGATGTCTCCGATGCGTTGATCGCGTACCGTAAATCAACGGAGTTCCGCACCCAGCAAGAGCTTCTCTTCCAATCCGCGCAGGATGCGGCGCACCTTTCTCACCTGCGCTACACCGGCGGCGTCACGGGTTACCTCGAAGTATTGACCAACGAAACCAACGCATTCTCCGCTGAACTTGGCCTCGTAGACGCCCAGCTCAATGAGCTATTGGCTCTGGTCCAGCTGTATCAAGCTCTGGGCGGCGGCTGGCAGCAACAGCCATAGAGCTCACATTGGCCGCACCACTCTAGCCCTTCACGCAGATAACCTGGCGCAGCGTGTGGACGATTTCGACGAGATCGGTCTGCGCGGCCATCACGGCTTCGATCGATTTATAAGCCGCGGGAGTTTCGTCGATAACGTCGGCGTCCTTGCGGCACTCGACGCCTGCGGTCATGCGTGCGTGGTCAGCGAGCGTGAAGCGGCGCTTGGCTTCGGTGCGGGACATCGCGCGGCCGGCGCCGTGACTGCAGCTCGTGAAGCTTTCCGGATTGCCTTTGCCGCGAACGATGTACGAGCGCGCGCCCATGCTGCCGGGGATGATGCCCATGTCCCCTTCGCGGGCACGCACCGCGCCTTTTCGCGTGACCAAAATATCCTGTCCGTAGTGATGTTCGCACGCCACGTAGTTGTGGTGGCAATTGATGGCCTTCAATTCCGCGGCGAATGGGCGCACTTCTCCGGAGTCGCGGACCGCCGCGGTGATCTGCTCCATCATCAAATGGCGGTTCCAGCGCGCGAAATCCTGCGCCCATTCGACAGCTTCCACGTAATCTTCAAAATGCTCCGTGCCTTCGGACAGGTAGGCCAGGTCGCGGTCCGGGAGATGGATGAAATGCTTTTCCATGTCCTTGCGCGCGAGCTCGATGAAGTAGGAGCCCATGCGATTGCCGACGCCGCGCGAGCCGCTGTGCAGCATGAACCAGACGGAACCGGCTTCATCGAGGCAGACCTCGATGAAGTGGTTGCCGGTGCCGAGCGTCCCGAGATGGTTTGAGTGGTTGCCGCGGTCGAGCTTCGGATGTTTCTCGAGGATCGCGTCGTAACGCGGCTTCAGGGTCTGCCAGATTTCGTTGTTGCGCGCGGGGATTCGCTCCCAGGCGCCGCGGTCGCCCCGCCCGCCATGCTGCGTGCGGCCGTGAGGGACGGCTTTCTCGATTGCCGCGCGAATGTTTTTGAGATTGTCGGGGAGATCGCGGGCGTTCAAGTCGGTCTGCACGGCCATCATGCCGCAGCCGATGTCCACGCCGACGGCGGCGGGAATGATCGCGCCCTTGGTGGGGATGACGCTGCCGACCGTGGCGCCGATCCCCCAGTGCACGTCCGGCATGGCGGCGACCCACTTGAAGATGAAGGGGAGCTGCGCCACGTTGAGAAGCTGCTGGCGCGCCTGATCCTCGAGTGGCACACCCTTGGTCCAGGCTTTGATGGGCACGCCCTTTTCGGGAGTGAGGACGTTGTAGTTCTTCTCCGTGGACATGGACGCCTCGGGTTTTGGCCGGGGAGCGTGCAGTGTGAGGTTCTTCCTCAGAGTAGCACTGAATTTTGTCATGGTGTCGCGCGTTGGATAGAGGGGGTGGGTGTACCCCTCCTCGTTGTGAAGCAAACATGCCGGCAACGATATGAAGAGAAACGGGATAAGGAGCGTTTTCCGCCGTTGCACAACGGGGCTCCAACGGGACGACAACGGGGGCACCAACGGGACGACCTGCCTCCGCGTATAACCCTGCTACGGCAGGCAAGCTCGGGGAAGGCCAAGACTTTAGGAGTGCGTAAGCCCTTGAAAACAAGAGGCAGGCTTGGAGGGGTGTACCCACCCCCGGTGTTTTTTGCAAAGAGTGCGGAAGAATATGATTGTAAAGGAGTTGTCGAAAACACTAGTGCAAAAGAGTTCGTAAGAATATGAGAGCAAAGAATATAGGATCCGAACAGTACAGACCGTGCACCCCTCGGCTTCGCTCGGGGCAAGAAAGAGTGCGTAAGAGATTGAAAACAAAGGGAACAGAAAATGCCGTTTTCGGGGATGGGAGTAACTACTATGCCAACAGTCCGGCGGGTCGAGGGAGCGTAGGGGCGATTGCCCTGCGCGGAGGACGACCAAGCCATAAAACATATTAGCGTAGAATGGCTTTACTGTCAAGGGAATTGTTGTAGTGGTATCGTTCGAATGAGATGAGACGCCGTAAGTGAAAGGGCGGAAAGAGTTTAGAGCAAGAGTGGGTGGTGAGTAGTGGGCAGTGGATAGTGGGCAGGGGGAGAGTACTGACGTGCTGGGCTGCGAAAAACAATGGGATGCGGGAATTAGACAGTGAAAGCAGAATAAAACAGCTTCCGCACCCTTGGAAACCGTAGGGTGCGGCACCCGGCAAGAGTGGGTGGTGAGTAGCGAGTAGTGGGTAGTGGGAGAGTACTGACGTGCTGGGCTGCGAAAAGCAATGGGATGCGGGGATTAGACAGTGAAAGCAGAATAAAACAGCTTCCGCACCCTTGGAAACCGTAGGGTGCGGCACCCGGCGCGGCCACCCGCCCGTGGTTTAGGCATATACTAAACTCCTGTTGTGGTAACAGGTGTCGGAAGCACATACCTTATTGTTAGTGTTGCCCCTTGCCCAGAGGGCCGCTCTTCCACGATCACATCGCCGGCGTCTGGTGCATAAGCACCGCGCATGACTTGACAGCAAACTGGCATCCGATGATTTGCACCGGGGTAACCGCCAATTCGCCTGTGAAGTTCTCCTGAGTTAATTTCTGCCGTAGTCTCTCCTTCTTGCATAGCTTTGTACATCATACGGTACATTTCCATTCGGAAATCGGCAGCCGTGGGCATTGGTGTTCCCTTCCTCTGATTACAGTGGCTGGGTATTTTATCCGCTAGTTCTTCTTTTCGTAGATCGTCATTTGACCTGTTCCCTTGCAGACTTCGTAGGTCTGACCCGTAGGCTGGTTTTTTTCCGTACCTCCACAGAAGGTGTAGCGTTGGTAGCGAACTACTTTTTCGTCTGCCATAGGTAGTCTCCTTGCGGATGGGGACAGACGGAACGTTTCCGAATCATTTTGCCTGAAACTGTGACTGACTTCGAGCACCGGTCATCCGACCGTAGGAAAACGTTCCGTCTGTCCCCTTCGGTCCTCTCAATGGAGTGCAACATCAGAGTTGCGATAGTTTTCTGAATTATTTCGAAATCCAGCTAAGTAAAGCAGCTATTTTGGGCCACAAATAAATCGACGCTAGATATCCGGGGACCGATACGGAAATAAATCTTAGCCAGCGATTCCAGAGCGCTAATAGCTTCTCACCGCGACCTATCCCGAGCACTGAGCGCGGCGGAAAACTGAAAATTAAGCAAGAAAAGAACAGACCTGTGACTAAAGCAATTGAACGACGCGAGATGGGTGAAGAACTAGATGGAGGAGCTTCGTAGCCGGATTCTATCGCTAAGAGGATTTCCAATGCCTTCTTTTCGTTCGATGCGTTGACTCCGCTTTTTAGGAGCTCTCTTGCTTGATTTTGAAAGTAAAGTTTACTTTGGTCTTGTTTGCTTGGGAAAAATACGATAAGCGCGACCATAACCCATACCACCCACAAGATCGAATCAAGCATGTGGTCCGTGCTAACCCACATTCGCTGCCACGGTTTAGGCGCAACTGATCCAGCCCAGTTTCGCAGGTCACCATATAACTCTGTAACTACTGAATTGTCCGAGGGGTTAGCAGAAATAATCATCTCGGATTTGCGGTCGGACATTCGAATCTTCACCTTTACCGGGCGATACTCGATTGATAGCGCAAATCCCTCAGCAGGAGCGGAGTTGATTTCTGCATGACGCGAGGCTTCGCGGAACGAATTCGCGTGCAACTCAGTTCCGTTTTTGAAATGAATGCTGAGACTTATTGTCCGTTCTTGATGTTTTTGTTTTTCACAATATTTCTTCTTCGCGGTAGCGCGCTCTTCCGGGCTCACGCCAACTGAGCTTCCATAGTATTTTTCATAATCTGCTTCGATGTGCTTTTCTTGTTCCGTCTCGATTTGTGGCAAGTGGTCTGCAATTATTTTATCGAGTTCGAGTAATTTCTCTTTCGAGAGAAATAACGGAGGCTTAACTGAGGCAGATGTAGGGTATTGTAAGTGGGCCATTCAGACGTTGTATCACACGCCAAACTACTAGTGAAGCGGCCGGGCGGGTGGCCCATCGTTAATAGGCTGAAACGGCGCCAAACGAGCCTTGTCAAACAAATATCAGAAAGTGTTCCGTCTGTCCGAGTTCCCAGAATGGCGACTATGAAAGCGGAGTGGGAGTTCCTCACGAAAACGATTTATGACCCGGCGATTTTTTGGGTCATGGTTACGGCTGTCGCGACGGTCGCGCTAGTTTTAGCAACTATCGGTTTGGTTTGGATCGGACTGATTCCTCTCGTACGGAGCAAAAAAGCTGAACTTGCTGAGCGGTTTAAGGAACAGCTGTTGACGCCTTCGGCGCAAAGAATATTTTTCCTCGCAGCGCATGGCTTCTTGACCTTCGTAATCGATAAGCAGTCGAGGGACCGAGAAATAGGATATTTCGCAATCATCAAACTAAACGAGAACATAATGCAGCAGCGGCTGGACCAGATGTTTGGCGACCAGAGGATCGTAATGACGTTTGAGATGGATGACGAGATCCTCTCGCCGCTCGAAGAGGTCGCCTACTACGAAAAACACGGCGAGGTCGAGTTCGAGGACGTATATCGAATTTTCGGCGATTACATCGACGTGTGTTGGTCAAACAGTGAAATAGTAAAATATATCGAGTGGCTACGCGCAAAAATGAAAGCAGACGCGTACAAAAACATGGAAGCACTTCATAAGAAGCTGAGAAAGCATTACGAGAAACTTCGGGCGAAGGGGATCGCTAAGATCTAGGCGGGTGGTCGGGTGGCGCATCCGTTATGAGTGAAGTGGCGAGTGACCCCTCGACTGCGCTCCCCTCGAAGCTCGGGATAAACGCGATAAACGAGTGGCGAGAAATGAAAAGAAGACGGGGAGTCCGTTTGAATTTGACCCCGATTGTCACGAATAAGAAATTCAAACGGACGAGAAAGACGGAAGAGCGGCTGTGGCGTCCAGCGCTGGGGGCCTACCACCCTTGATGACGAGCCGAACAGCCCTAAGTTCCCGGCAGCGGGCCAGTTTCCGGTAACGCGACTTCCCGGGAGTTGACCCAAAGTCGACGGGTCGGCCAGAGGGAACTCGGTCCCCATGAGTCTTTTTCGTTGGTCTCCCCGTATAGCTCCGTATCCAAGCCCCGGGAGATTCCCCTCTCCTAATGGGAAAAGGAATCCCGGTACCTGGGCGGGAGCGCAACTCAGAACCTGCATTGCTTTTCCGTAGGAGGTTGGCATGCATGACACAAAGGAGCGGTTGTCTCTATTGTGGATATTCGCGTTATTGAACTACCTGTATGCGGACGTTCTTGCCCTGTTTGCTATTGTTGGCTCGCCAAATCTAGCCGACGCCCCACATCTCCCACCATTGGCTCTGATGGGTTCAGCGGTCTTGATGGAAATACCCATCGCCATGATTGTGGCGTGCCGGCTACTTCCGTTTAGAGCGAACCGGCTGGCGAATATCATCGCGGGTGCCATTTTGACCCTTGTAAACGGTTTCCTGACCTTCGTTCCGCCTCTGGCCGGATGGGGCAGGCCGCCCGCTCTTCCTGAGTACTTGTTCTTCGCGACGATCGAAACTGTATGCACCTCGGTCATCATCTGGCAGGCGTGGACTTGGTCAGAGATGAAGCCAGCAGTTAGTTCGGAGCGGATCGTCGGCAACCCGGAACTAGTCGCCTAGCTCCGTACGGTTTGATAGGGAGAATAGCCAAATGAAGCAAAACCTCTTGCTAACCATCACGTCTCTGCTCTCGATCCTCTTGCTGACGCTTCACATTACGGACGACATCGTCCGCGGGATGGAGCCAGGAAAGCTTTTAGACCTCATTGCGGTGCCAATCCTGGTCGTCTGGCTGTACGGAACGCTGGTGCTGGCCGAAAGGCGATCGGGGTACGTCATCATCCTCCTCGGGTCGCTCCTTGTGTTGGTCGTCCCTGTCATCCACATGAAGGGGGCGGGAGTTGGCGGCACGCTGGCCAAGTCCAGCGGAGCCTTCTTCTTCATCTGGACACTCATCGCGCTCGGGGTGACCGCGCTCTTCTCCGTCATCCTCTCGGTGCGCGGACTGTGGAGCCTGCGACGGACAACTCGTGATTAACGTGGTAACCGGAACTGGCCACGGTGCGGGGAGGCACAGCCTGAAGGCTATGCTACCACTGACAAACAGGAGGTGCGCACGACGCGCACCAGTACCACGAAATTATCGCGACGAGGCGGAGTTGGGCGCGCCGGAGCCGATGGCGTCGCCGTTGACGACGATTTCGACGCGGCGGTTGCGCTGGCGGCCTTCGGGCGTGTCGTTGGTGGCGACGGGCTGCGTTTTGCCGAAGCCGCGCGCGGCAATGGAAGACGCCGGGACGCCCTGTTGCGCGAGGAAGTCGCGGACGGAGTCGGCGCGGCGTTCGGAAAGCTGCTGATTGAAGTCATCGCCGCCGACGCTGTCGGTGTGGCCTTCGATTTGCAAGTTCAGACCGGGGTGGGCGAGAACGATGCCGGAGATTTTCGCGAGCATTTCGCGCGCGCCGGGCTTGAGCGTGTAACTGCCGGTGTCGAACAGGACATCCGACATATTCACGATGAGGCCGCGAGCGGTGTCGCGGGTCTGCAAAATGGAATTCAACTGGCTGAGTAATTGCGCGCGCAGATCTGCCTTTTCCTTTTCGGCTTGCTGAGCCATCAGGCGAGCCTTTTCCGTTTCGGCCTCCGCGGCGTGCTGCTGTTCGAGAGCGGCGGCTCTGTCGCGGGCAGCCTGTTGCGCGGCGGCTTCGGCGGCTTGCTGCTGAGCGAGGGCCGCGGCGCGAGCCTGGTCAGCTTCCTGTTTTTGACGCGCGGCGTCCTGCGCAGCGGCTTCGGCCTGCTGCTTCAGGCGCTCGGCATCGGCCTTGGCGGCTTCCGCTTGCGTGCGCGCCTGCTCGGCTGCCAGGCGGCCTTTGGCTTCGGCGATGGCGCGTTCCTCGGCGGCTTTTTTCTCGGCGGCGATTTTGGCCTGGGCGTCTTCTTCGGCCTTTTGTTTCACGGCCATGACGCGAGCTTCCTCGGCGGTTTCCACGACGTCGCGGGCGGCGGCTTCGACAGTCTTGCGATCGCGGCCTCCGGCATATGCGTCTTCCGCGGTTTTCAGCTGCTGGACGGCCCTGGCGACGGTAGAAGCGGCATACTTGTCGGCCAGCGCGATGTGCGCGATACGCACGGCGTTGCGGGCTTCGAAAAGTTCGAGAGGAGTTTTGCGGTCGATGCCAAAAATAGCGTTCTCGATTTTGGTGTTTGAGGAGGAGTAAGCGCCGCGGCCCACTAGATCAAAGGTTGCGTCGACTTTTTCCGCTTTGGCGGAGTCCGCAGGAAGAACGTTTTCGAGGACTACGACGTTGCCGGGCTGCGTGACGGCAAAATAGGGTTCGGCGGTGACGATCATGCCGAAAGTCTGCATGTCGCTGATGGCCTTCACGTGGGCGCTGCCGTTTTTCAGGACGACTTCGCCCAGGTTCTCGGCGCGGCCCTGGGGCGAGACGGCCCAGAGGACGTAGGTCAAGTACTCGAGACCAAACTTGGTGGCTTCCTCGAAATTGTCGAATTTCGCCTCGATTTCCATCCGTGTGCTCTTGCTTTCGACCTTGGCTTCGCCGGAAGCGGACGGCATGAGTTCGGTGCCGCTGAAGAGAATCTTGGTGGAGCCGCCGGCGCGGCGATAGTTGATCGCCTTGCTGGTGTGGGAGACGGTGGCAGCGGGGCTCGCGGCGGCGGGCGCAAGTGACTGGCTGAAAGCGGGCGCGCCCGAGAGGCCGAGAAGCCCCATCGCGACAATATAAAAGAATGACTTTTTCACGTCAGACTCTCCTATCGCCATGCTGGCGATTATGCGATCCCGGATAATTACCCGCTGAATTCATGCGGGTGATCAAAAGCCCTTGCCAGGGCAGGTTTCCTTGTATGAATTCAGGCTAGCAGAAAGGCGGGGGGAAGAAAGGGCCGGCGAAAGGGGCTTTGCACAATCGATAACGGGGAGGTGTCAGGGGGGTGTCGGGCTTAACTTTCCCATCTCCCGTAACTCGAATTAGGTCATCGACTTAGACGGGAGGGCTGTCGAAGAAATCGAAGGCGGCGAAGTCGGTCTCCCAATGAAAGTCCGGGCGGCTCTGGAGAAGGCGGACGCAGCGGTTCCAGCGGAGGATGGCGTCATCGTTTCCGGGAGGATGGCTGTGCTCGGCTTCGGCAAAGCAGTGCATGGCGCGTTCCAGGAGCGGGAGCAAAGTGTGCGCGGCGCGGCCGGCGTGCAACTGTGCTTTGACGCGGCGTTCGTAGAGCAGGCCGGTGTAGTACAGCCGCTCGTAGGGATCCGAGAGAGTTTTGAAAATTTCCTCGACTTCGGCATAGCGATCGGTGCCTTCGCCGGTAAATTGATCGGTGATGGAAAGGCCGAGCGTGCGCAAGCCGAGCATGTGCTTGGGGTCGGCGGCGAGAATGTCGCGGCAGATGGATTCGGCTTCTTCGGGCTCGTTGAGGTAGCGGTAGAGCTCAGCTTTTGCGATGGCTTCGGCGATGCCCGACTTGGAAATAGTTTTGAGTTTCAGTTCCATGGGGCCCTCCTTGATGATCCCAGGGGCAAGCACCTGCCCCAAGAATACTCCTACTCTGCGGCGCCGCGAATTTTGCGCACCAGCCAGTGGAGCGGGTCGTAGAACTGGTCAACGACGCGCTCCTTGAGCGGAATGATGGCGTTATCGGTGATGCGGATCTCTTCGGGGCAAACTTCGGTGCAGCATTTGGTGATGTTGCAGAGACCCAGACCGAGCTCGTCGCGGAGGAGTTTCGTGCGGGAGACGCCGTCGAGCGGGTGCATTTCGAGGCCGGCAACGCGCACGAAAAAGCGCGGACCGGCGAATTGGTCGTGCTTGTCGTGATCGCGCAGGACGTGGCAGACGTTCTGGCAGAGAAAACATTCGATACACTTGCGGAATTCCTGAACGCGGTCGACATCCTGCTGGAAGAATTTCCATTCCGCACCGGGGCGCGGCTGGAAGGGAGGAATTTTTTTGTTGACCTTGTAATTCCAAGAGACGTCTGTGACGAGATCCTTGATCACGGGAAAAGATTTCATCGGCTGGACGACGACGGGCTGATCGAGCGGCAGAGAATCCATGCGGGTCTTGCAGGTGAGGCGCGGGCGGCCATTTACTTCGGCGGAGCAGGAGCCGCACTTTCCGGCCTTGCAATTCCAGCGCACGGCGAGATCGGGAGACAGGTAGCCCTGAATGTAGTGCAGCGCGTCGAGGACGACCATGCCGGGGGCGATGGGAACTTTGTAGTCGACGGCCTGACCGCCGTTTGCGTCGCCGCGAAAAACTTGTAACCTGGCTTCCGCCATGTATGGCCTCCGCTACTTTTCTTCCGCGAGAATTTGCTTCAGCTCTCCGGGAATTTCCGGGCGCGACTCCTGGCGCAGCGCCATGGCCCCGCCCTCCTGCCGGATGACATTGTTTTTCGATCCCCACGCGGGATCAAGATTCGGGAAATCAATGCGGCTGTGCGCACCGCGGCTTTCTTCGCGGACCATAGCGCTGCGTGCGACTGCTTCAGAGATGATGAGCATGGACTTCAGCTCGAGGGCAAGGTGCCAGCCGGGATTGAACATGCGCGAGCCTTCAACGCTCACGCGCGCGAGGCGCTGGCGGAATTGTCCAAGCTCGCCGAGAGCGCGCTGAACGTCGTCGCGATTGCGAAAGATGCCGACGAGATTCTGCATAGTGGTCTGCAAGTCTCGGTGAATGGCGTAGGGATTTTCGCCGTCCTTGCGCTGGAAAGGTTCGAGGGCTTCTTTTTCGGCTTGATCGAGCTGCGCGGGGTCGACCGCGGGGGAAGAAACTTTCTTGGCATGCTCGGCGGCGGCCAGACCCGCGCGGCGACCGAAGACGAGAAGGTCGGAAAGCGAATTGCCGCCGAGGCGGTTCGCGCCGTGTAAACCAGCGGCTGCTTCTCCCGCGGCGTACAGGCCGGGGACAGTGCTCTCCGCGGTTTCCGCGTCGACGCGAATGCCGCCCATCATGTAGTGGCAAGTCGGGCCGACTTCCATGGGGCCCTTGGTGATATCCACGTCGGCGAGTTCCTTGAACTGGTGATACATGCTGGGGAGCTTGCGCTTCACGTACTCGGCGGGCTTGTGCGAAATGTCGAGATACGCCCCGCCGTGTTCGGTGCCGCGGCCTTCACGGACTTCGGTGTAGATGGAGCGAGCCACGACATCGCGCGTGGAGAGTTCCAAGCGCTTAGGGTCGTACTTCTCCATGAAACGCTCGCCCAATTTGTTGCGGAGGATACCGCCTTCGCCGCGCACCGCTTCGGTAACGAGAATTCCTTGCACGCCGGGCGGCCAAACCATTCCAGTGGGATGGAACTGGACGAACTCCATATCGAGGAGGTCGGCGCCGGCTTCGTAGGCGAGAGCCATGCCATCACCGGTGTATTCCCACGAATTGGAAGTGATGGGCCAGGCTTTGCCGATGCCGCCGGTGGCGATGACCACGGACTTTGCTTTGAAGACGACGAAGCGGCCTTGTTCGCGCCAGTAGGCGATGGCGCCGGCAATGCGCGGGCCGTCCTTGAGGAGGCGCACGACCGTGCACTCCATGTAGACGTCGAAGCCCAGGTGCACGCCGCGGTCTTGCAACGTGCGAATCATTTCGAGGCCGGTGCGGTCGCCGACGTGGCAGAGGCGGCGGAAGGTGTGGCCGCCAAAAGCGCGCTGGAGGATTTGTCCGTCGTCGGTGCGATCGAAAAGCGCGCCCCACTGCTCGAGTTCGCGGATGCGCGCGGGCGCTTCCTGGGCGTGAAGCTGGGCCATGCGCCAGTTGTTGAGCATTTTTCCGCCGCGCATGGTGTCGCGGAAGTGGGTGCGCCAGTCGTCGGCGGCGTCGACATTGGCCATGGCGGCGGCGATGCCACCTTCGGCCATAACGGTGTGGGCTTTGCCGAGGAGGGATTTGCAGACGACCCCGACGGAGGAACCCTGGGCGAGAGCTTCGATTGCGGCGCGGAGACCCGCGCCGCCCGCTCCAATGACCAGCACGTCGTGTTCGTGCGTTTCGAAACGATCGCTCAAAAAGGCGCTCAAAAGAGCCTCACATCGCGGATGGCGCCGGAGGAAAGGAGCCGGATATAGAAGTCGGTCAGCCCAACGGAGAAAAGGCTTAACCAGGCGAAGAGCATGTGGCGCTCGTTCAAATAGGTAATGCCGCGCCAGGCGCCGTAAAGCGGCTTGCCGAAGGTCGCGCAGGAAAAACAGTCGAGCTTGCCGCCGGCGAGATGGCGCAGCGAGTGGCAGGAAAACGTGTAGGTCGTTAGAAGACAAATGTTGATCAGCATGAGCATCGTGCCCACGCCGATCCCAAAATGGCCGTCAAAATTGAAAGCGATAATCGCGTCATACCAAAGAAAGGCCAGGAAAAGCACCGCTAGGTAAAAAAAATAGCGGTGGACATTCTGAAGAATGAAAGGAAACGAGGTCTCTCCCCGATAAGAGCGATTGCCTTCGCTGACAGCACAAGCTGGCGGATCGAGAAAGAAGGCGCGGTAATAGGCTTTGCGATAGTAATAGCAGGTGGCGCGGAAGCCGAGCGGGCCTCCGAGAATAAGCAGCGCCGGAGAGAGCGGCCACCAATGATGCCGGGGATCAATGAGTGGAGAATAGAAGGGAGAAATATAAGGGCCCGACTCGTAGAAACGGCCTTCGAAGGCGCGGAGCGTTGCGTAAACTCCGAATCCTCCCAGGACGACAACTACCGGCAAAATCTCCAGCCACCAGGCATCGCGGCGCAGCGTGCTGCCCCACTGCCGACCGCTCGCCGTACGAACCCCAAGCTCAGCCATTAGTGCCCCCTCAGCGACGCATAGACTAAACAGAAAAACAGGTTTTGAAAACTAAATTCCACAGAGGGATTTCAACGCGGCCAATGTCCGGCTGGCATTGCTGTATACAACCACTCGCCGGTGATTAATCCGGCTAATGCGTCCAAGCCACGGACACTTCTGAGGCAGAATGAGTCATGGATTCTGCACGCAGTTGGGCGCGAATCGACGGTGTGGATATGCTTCGCGGCTTGGCGATCTTTTTTGTGTTGATGAACCACGTCAACATCCGGCTGCTTATCGCGAAGGTGCCTTACACCCAGGGTCTGTCGGAACAGCTTATGAGTTCGCTGGTCTGGAACGGCCAGCCCGGCGTGCAGATATTTTTCGCCATCTCCGGATTTCTTATCACGTCCATGACGCTGCGGCGCTGGGGCTCGCTCGACCGTGTCAGCGCGCGCGACTTTTATCTAATGCGCTTCGCACGCATTGCGCCGTTGCTCATCCTGCTGCTGGCAGTACTCAGCGTCCTGCACTTCGCAAACTTCGACGATTATGTCGTGCAAGCGAAGACAGGCGGCCTCGGCCGAGCGCTCGTTGCGGCGCTTACGTTCCACGTCAACGTGCTTGAAGCGCGGCGCGGATACCTTCCCGGCAATTGGGATGTCCTGTGGTCGCTATCGGTCGAGGAAATGTTCTATCTCTTTTTCCCGCTGCTTAGCCGCCTGCTGGGCCGCGGCAAGTTGCTCGTTGCCCTTCTTTCGGGATTCGTTGTGCTAGGACCATTCGCGCGAACGACGCTCGCGCATGGCAGCGAGATCTGGCGGGAGTACTCCTACCTGGGAGGGATGGATGCGATTGCGCTCGGTTGCCTGACTGCGCTCCTGGTCTTCCGCGTCCGCTTCACGCGCCCTGCTCTTTGGGCGCTGGGAACCCTCGGCGCCGGACTCTTGATCTTTTGTCTTTGCTTTTCGATTCGAGCTGAGGCTTGGGGCCTCGGCCGCACAGGACTGGACATGACGATCCTCGCCGTCGGCACTTGTATGGTCATTGCGGCGGCTGCGACGACTGAGTGGAGGAGTCCGCGCGTGCTTAGCCCCCTTCTTAGGCTTGGTCAGCACAGCTACGAGGTCTATCTGACGCACATGTTTGTCGTGTTTGTCCTATTTCGGCTTTTCCTTGTTGCCGGAAAACGAATGGCTTTTGTGCCGGCGCTGTTCATTGTAGTTGTTGTGGTCGCGGGCTTATTCGGCGAAGTCGTCGCGCGATTCTATTCAGAGCCTCTAAATCGTTTAATCCGCGGGCGGTGGGGGCGGAAAATAATCGTATGAAGCAGACATTCCGCAAGGCCGCGACGTCGCTCTTGCTGATCTTGGCCGTCGCGCTCGGAGCGAGGCTGGGGTTCGCGTGGAATCAAACGCGCAAGATTCCCAGCGAAGTGCTGGGCACGGTGCCGTTTCAGACGGAAACGGGGAACGTTGCCTATTCCCTTGCGACTGGGAAAGGATTCGCTTCACCGTATCAGCGGAATAGCGGGCCTACGGCCATGCTCCCGCCGGTCTATCCTCTGCTGCTCGCGGGAATTTTCAAGATTTTTGGCGTTCACACGCGCGCATCTTTTTTTGCCGCCGTTTTCCTAAACATTCTTTTCTCGACAGCCGCGTGCGTGCCGATTTTTTATGCCGGCAAACAAATCGCAGGCATCGGAACCGCGAGTGCCGCCGCGTGGCTGTGGGCCTTATTCCCGAATGCGATTATGATGCCGTTCGAATGGATTTTGGATACGTCCCTTTCGGCGCTGCTGGCGGCGGTCATCCTGTGGGCCACCTTGGGGCTGGCGGAATCCGAGCTTTTGCGCGACTGGTGCGGTTATGGGCTTCTTTGGGGCGTTGCACTTATGACCAACCCCGCGCTGGCTTCCGTTTTTCCGCTGCTGCTGGGATGGTTGGTCTACCGCATGCGGTGCGAAGGGCGCTTACAACTCGCGAGACCCGCGTTAGCGGCAGCTCTTGCGCTCATTTGCTGTATTCCGTGGACGGCGCGCAACTACGTTGTCTTTCACAGGTTCATTCCGTTGCGCTCGAATCTGGGTTTCGAGCTGTACATCGGCAACAACGAAAACTACGACGAACGGCGCCGAGCTATGCCAGCGGGCATTACACAAGACCGCGAGATCCTGCGATACCTGAGGATCGGAGAGACGGCGTTCATGGGTGAAGAGAAGCACAAAGCTTTCCAGTTCATGGCGTCTCATCCGCGCGTGGAGATGGAGCTTTTCGCGAAGCGATTTGTGGACTTCTGGATAGGGACGGCCGAGCCGCTGAGAACATTTCTTGAAACCGATTCGCTCTTGATTCGAGGTCTCCTGTTGGGCAATTTTCTTTCATCCCTCGGTGCGTTGTTCGGCGTGGCCGTTCTATTTGCGAGGCGCAATGCGTATGCGTTTCCGCTTGCGGCGTTTCCAGTCGTTTTTCCCTTGCTGTACTACGTGACGCACACCTCGCTTCGCTACCGGCACCCGATTGATCCCATCGTGTTGCTGTTGACGGCGATTGCGGCCGCAGCACTGTTGGGCAGGTTACGTCGGCACCGCGCCGCCGCAGAAGTCTGAAGAATTAAAGGCTGACGAAGTTAAGCCTGTCGCAGGACGTTTCCGCGATTTGCGTGAGGCTGTCACTTCACGAATTGGGGCTGTTCGCCCTTGGACCACGGGTCGTAGGTGACGAAGAGGTGGATGCGGTCGGTTACGGTAGGGTGGTCGTAGAAGAGAAAGACGTCAATCTGATCGGGATCGGGGTCGACGAATTCATGTTCGCCCAATATTTGGAAGTCGTGGGCGAAGGACTGGCCGGGGTCGGCAAGAAGGCCGTGAGTGACTTCGAGACTGTAAATATCAGCTTGATTTTCTTGGTAGCGGCTGTAACCGTTGGTGATGGGATTCGCAAGGAAGGAAAAGATGGTGATCAGGAGCAAGAGCGCGGGAAGCGAGGCCCAGTCGTCCAAACCGCGAACGCCCCAGCGTGCGTCCCAACGAACAAGTACCCAGCCGATCGAACGATAGCCAAGATAAAGAAAGACAAAGAATACGACCGCGCCAAAGATTAGTCCCTTCCAGACATGGCCGAGAACGTAGTGGCCCATTTCGTGGCCGAAATCCGTGACTACTTCGTCCTGCGTTTCCTGCGCGATCGTGGTGTCCCAGATGACGATGCGTTTGGAAGCGCCGAAGCCGCTGACGTAGGCGTTGGCGGAAATGGTTTTGTCGCTGGCTTTCATCCAGAACATCCGCTCGGGAGGAATTTCCTGGCCGGCGCGGCGGGTGACACGCTGGAGTGCAGGGACGAGTTGCGGATCCTTGGTGGAAAGCGGCTCGAACTTGTAGAACATGGGTTCGATGACATAGGGCGAGATAAAGACGATCAGTAGGAAAATGGGGAGCGAGGCAAACCAAAAATAAAGCCACCAGCGCCGCGGGCTCTTGCGGATAACGCTGTAGAGAATCCAGACGAGCGGAACCCCGATGAGAATAGCTAGGAACTGAGCTTTGGCCCAGTCGCCCATCCAGGAGCCCCAGGGTTGCACGGAAATTCCATAAAGTTTTTCAATCCATTCTTGAAGAACATCGAGTGGCAACTGGAGAACGCCGATGCTGACGACGAGGAGCGGGGTAAAGAGGAGCGCCTGAAGGAAACGTGAGCGAGAAAAATTTTCTGCCCAATCGCGGTATTTCGCGGAGAGTTTGCTCTGCAGGATGAGCCAGAGAACGAAGAGGCCGTAGAAGAAACTGAAAAGGCGAAGCGAAAAAAGAATGCGGCCACGAGTGTGGGCTTTGCGATAGAGATCCGGCGGCAGAGTGTAGGCGGTGATTTTCCTGGGAGTTTCGGTTTGGGGCGACGCGGCTGTGGTTGAAGACGGCGCACTGCCGCTTTGTGATTGCTGCTGGTCAGAGGCGGCTGAGATTTGTGGTGAGGGCTGTGTCGCGCGGAGAGTGGGCGCAAACAGGATTGCAAGAAAGAGTATGAGAAGAAAGCCGAGCGCGGCTCTTCGCATGGCGACTCCTTTTTGGGTAGCGAAGGTTTTGCGGAACGGAGTATAGCCGAATTAAACCGGGCGGCGGATGCCGAGTTTGCGCATGCGAGCCTGCAGCGTGGTGCGTTTCATCCCCAAGAGCGCGGCGGCTCCTTTCGGACCGGCAACCCGCCATTCCGTCTGCCGCAGCGCGCGGAGGATGTGTTGACGTTCGGCTTCTTCGAGAGTGGAGATTGGGGACGCCGATGAACTAGAGGAAATAAGGGAAGCGGAGGAAGAAACGCCGGGGCTTGCGGCGGCTGCGGACTTGAGTTCGGCAATGGGAATGCGGAGTTCTTTCCCGGGAGAGAGAAGGACGGCGCGTTCGATCAAATTTTCAAGTTCGCGGACGTTGCCGGGCCAGGAATAGTTCGAGAGCGCATCCATGGCTTCACCGGGAATATATTCGACGGCCTTGTTCAGACGGCGGCTGAATTTCTGCACGAAGTAGCGGACGAGGAGAGGAATATCCTCGCGGCGCTCGCGCAGAGCGGGAATGTGAATGGGAAACACATTCAAGCGGTAAAAGAGGTCGCTGCGGAAGGTGCGTTCGGCCACCAGCTTGGAAAGATCTTGGTTGGTTGCGGCGACGACGCGAACGTCCACGCGCTGGGTGCGGTTGCTGCCGAGGCGTTCGAATTCATGCTCCTGGAGGACGCGGAGGAGCTTGGGCTGAAGCTCGAGAGGAATGTCGCCGACTTCGTCGAGGAATAGGGTGCCGTGATCGGCGAGCTCGAAGCGGCCGATTTTTTGATTGAGCGCGCCGGTGAAAGCACCGCGTTCGTGGCCAAAAAGCTCCGATTCGAGCAAGCCGGAAGGAATTGCGGCGCAATTTACCTTAACGAAAGTGCGTTCGCGGCTGGGGCTGAGATTGTGAATGGCGCGAGCGATAAGCTCCTTGCCGGTGCCAGTTTCGCCGAGAATGAGAACGGTGGTGGCGGCGGGAGCGACGAGTTCGACCTGCGAAAGTGCGCGCTTGAGGGAAGCGCTGTCGCCAATGATTTCCTCAAAATTGAGTTCATTGCGGATTTCTTCCTCAAGATAAAGTTTTTCAACCGCCAGTTTGTCCTTGAGCTTGTCGATTTCGCGGAAAGCCAGGGCGTTTTCCACGGCGATGGCGATCTGCGCGGCGACTTGTTGCAAAAGCTCGACGTCCGAAGCAGAAAAGGCGTCGGCGCGGCGGCTGGCGAGATTCAGGGTGCCGAAAGTGCGTCCGTGAGTGATGAGCGGGACGCAGCAGATGGTCTCAACGCCTTCTTGGCGCAGAATGCGAATGGTTTCGGAGTGGAAGCGGTCGATCTCTGCGCCTTGAAGGAGAAGCGGTTGACCATTCGAGAAACAGCGGCCGGAAGGAGAGTCATCCATAGATACGGTGGTCTCTTCCTTAATGAGACCGGGGCGGCCGGGAAAGTCGAGAGCATGAATTTTTAGAAGACCCGTGACGGGATCGAGGAGGGCGAGGCTGGTGTAGTCGTGGTGGATGACGCGCTTGAGAGTGCTAACGATACTGCGGAAAACTTCGGCCAATTCGCGGCTGGTAACGAGCGCATTGTTGATTTCCAGAAGCGCCTGAAGGCGATCGCGCTGCCGGGCCAACTGCTGCTGGTAAGCCTGCGAACTCTCGAAATTGAGGGCATTGTCCACGGCGACGGCAACTTGGCTCGCGACACGCTGCATGAACTGGAGCTCCGCCTCGGTGATGCGTTGCGGCGTCAGGCGGCCAAAGCCCATGGCTCCCAGGCGGCGCTGCGCGGTGGTGAGCGGAACGAGAGCAATGGAGCGGACCCCGTGCTCGCGCACGCGCTGGATAAATTCCGGAAACCGCGATTCTTGTTCGATGTCATCCACGACAAAAGGCTGCTGTGTTTGCAGGACCCAGCCGGACGGATTGTTCTCGACCGGACTTTCGCGGCCGGTCACCTTGTCCGTGGGAATGTGAGTTTCGAGAACGTGGAGGCGCATCACGTTGCGCTCGGAATCATGGAGGACCAGCGTGAGGAAATCGAACTCCACGACGGAGTGTAGGCGGCCGGCGAGGTCGTGGAAAAGCGCGGGAAGATCGCGTTGATGGGCGATGGCCTCGCTGACTTCAAGCAGGGCTTCGAGGAGGCGCCGGGAATGCTCGAAGGGCGCCGCGATGGCCGCTTCGGGCGGAGAAATGACGTGGTCCGCCATATCACGCAGGATAGCATCCGGGCAGGAGAAGGCTCAACCGGAGGCGTGGCCGCCTGCTCGGGGGTTCCGGCGAGACACGCGCAATGCGGGCTCACTTTACAGAGGAGATTGATATTTTTTGAGGTCGACGGTTTTCCACTCGCCGCGCTCGATGCCCGTGCGAATTTGCGAGGGGGTTTTTCCCTTGCGCGTTTGTTCGTAGGTGTAGAGCGCTTCGAGCATACAGGTGCCACAACCGGAGCCATGCTTGCCGGCGAAACAATCGAGCAGGCTCTCGTGGCCCTGGCTGCGGTCGCAGTGGCAGTAGCAGGGCTGTTGATAAAGGGCTTTCCTTACCTTCGCGGCGGCTGCGTAGGCGTTCTTAACGAGGGGATCCGCGAATTCTTCTGGGCTCATCGTGGAGGGAAGAGTTCCCTGCGGTGACTGAGCGTGGTAAGCGGGCACGTCGGTGACGGGAATTTGCGGAGAGCGCGAAGAGACACGCTCCGCGAAGAACAGAGAAGCTAGCGCCAAGCCGAAGAGAGTTGCGCTGGCGAAAAACCGATTGGCCGCAAACATGATCGCTCCTCCGAGCCGCGCGGCGAGAGTTTCCCCGAAGCCGCGGCTGCACGGAACTACTTTACGGCGAAGAGGCCCGAATTTCTAGCGTGCGGCTGGAGGCCCGCTGACAAAACAAGAGAGCAAGCAAGATTGGCGCCCAAGCTTGCGCGACGTCATGGCGCAATTTTAGTGAGAAAATTTACAGATGCGTGTGTTCCCGCTCAGGAAGAAAGACTCAAACGAGAGGCAAGGGAACAGCGTGACCGGCGGCAACAGAAGGTGCGGCGGGAGATTGCGCGTCCTGGTGGCGCGCGCGGAGATGGCGCTGGACGCGGCGGCCCCACCCGTTCACAAAAGAAAAGTTCACCGCCCCGCCGATGGCGGAACTGGCAAAGGGAATCAAACGGCCAGCCCACTTCTCGGCACTCTCCTGGCCGATCTTTACCGCCATGCGTCGCGCAATAAGGGGCGCAATTTTCTCCAGCATCTGCTTTTCGACAAGATCTTTGCCGTAATCGATTCCCGCGGCGGCCGCGGCGGCCTTCCACATCTCGAGCCGAGCGTCCGGCCCGCGCGATTCGAAACCGTAAAGAAGGCAGAGCCGTTGAATGAGCCGCAGTGTGATTACCGTGAGCAAACCCGCGTCGGGGAGAAGCGTGATCATCCCTCCCAATCCAAAACCCGCGCCTTCCACGACGGCCAATCGCGCCGAGTCGCGGATGAGGGTCATGGCGATGGCGTCGAGACGCTCGAGCGGCAAATCCTTCATGCGGCCGAAATCCGCGACCCACACGCCGTGCTTACTGGCAAGCTCCCGGCGAAAAACTTCAGGGTCTATCTCGATGGAGCGCAGACCCCGCAAAATACCAAATCGCAGAAAACGTCCAAAAATACGGCCTCCCGAAGAGCGACTGACCGATTGATGTAACCCTGCCATGGCTGAGATCATCTTAGGCGGTTGGAACCTGCCAGGCAACCCCGGCGTTGTGCGGGCGCGTTGCTGTCTTGGAACGGGGGTATTGCCCGGCACGCGGCAGAAAAGTGAGGGTACTACTTGACGCCGCGAAAGTTTCCAGTAAACTGCCTCTTTCTTCGGGAGCAAAGGCCGCAAGGCGGTCAAACCGATGGCGACGCTGCCACAATTTATTCCCGCCGAAGTCGTCCACGATTTCGACTTTCCGCAGCGCGAGGCGGCGTTTTTCTACGGCCTGTTCCTGCGCGGACATTCCGCGGAGCTTTTGCGCCGGGATATCGAAGTGCCGCCCGCTGTTCTCGCCAAGTGGCACCGCGAAGGGGAACGCGATCCACAGTTGAAAGATATCTTTACCCGCATCGTGGAGTACCGGCGGCACGTCCTGGCTATCTTCGACACTCTTGTGGGTTCCGACGACCAAAACCAGCGCGTACAGTAAATCTTTCTTGGGTCCTTAGTTCTCTCTGGACCTGAAAAGCGTTCGCTCTAGCAATTCTTCCCCTGTGTGATCCACCTCGACTAACGTTCAGGTTAAGAACTCTCAGGCAACCTAAACCAGGAGCATGGTTTCTAACCCGCACTAGGGGACAAGTGGCAGAAAATGCAGGAGATTTCCCTTTTGACCAGCATTGACGGGGCGCTTGTCCGGGGGGTAGAATCCAAACGTTCTAACAGTCCGAGGTGTCTCTTATGTCACGGGTAGTTCGTGTTCTGTTCGCAGGACTTTTTTCCTTCGTCATCGCCATTCCACCGGTCCCCGCGCAGCAAGAAGCGCAGGGCGAGAACCCGCCGCCGGCTCCACAGAAGCTGGATAGAGAACACAAGAAAAAACTCAAAAGAGCGGAAAAAGAGCTCGAAGGGCCCTACAAACAGTGGCTTAGCGAGGACGTGATTTACATTATCTCCCCGGAAGAGCGTAGCGCCTTTCTGCAACTGGAGACGAACGAAGAGCGCGAGCAGTTCATTGAACAATTTTGGCTGCGGCGCAGCAGCAACCCCGACTTGCCGGACAACGATTTCAAGGAAGAGCACTACCGTCGCATTGCTTATGCCAATGAGCATTATGCTTCGGGAATTCCCGGATGGAAGACGGACCGGGGCCACATGTACATCGTATGGGGTCCCCCGGACGAGGTGGAGACGCACCCCACGGGCGGCACCTATGACCGGCCTACGGAAGAAGGCGGTGGCTCGACGACCACCTATCCATGGGAAAGATGGCGCTGGCGGTATATCGCGGACATTGGCGAAAACGTGGAAATGGAGTTCGTCGATCCGACCGGGTCGGGAGAGTATCACCTGACGATGGACCCATCCGAAAAGGATGCATTGCTGCACGTTCCGGGAGCGGGGTTGAGCCAACTGGAACAGATGGGCATGGCTTCAAAGACCGACCGTTTCACACGCTCCGACGGAACGTTCCTCCCGAAGACTCTCGGGGGAACGCCTGCCAGCATGGACGAGTTCAATCGGCTAGAGATGTTTGCCAAAGCGTTTAAGCCACCCGAGGTCAAGTTCAAGGACCTCGAGGCGCTGGTGACGTCGCGACTCGTTCGCGACCAAATGCACTTCGCGTGGCGCACGGATTTCCTGAAAGTGACCAACGATACCGTGCTCGTGCCGGTCACCGTGCAGATACCCAACAACCAACTATCTTTCCAATCCAAAGAGGGAGTTCATTCCGCGACGATCAATATATTCGGGCGCGTAACCACCCTTACCGGCCGCGTGGTGCAGACGTTTGAGGATTCCGTCAGCCGCGATTTTCCCGATAGCTTGTTCCAGCAGTCGCTGAAACTCCAGTCCATCTATCAGAAGGCCGTGCCGCTGCGTCCCGGCCTGTACCGCTTGGATTTGGTGGTCAAGGATGTGCACAGCGGAAACGTCGGGGTGACCAATTCACGCCTCGCCGTTCCGCATTATGAGGATGAAAAGCTGGAATCCAGCTCCTTAATTCTTGCTGACCAGATCGAACACGTTCCGGCGAAGCAGATCGGGACAGGACAATTTGTGCTGGGATCTTCTAAAGTCCGTCCGCGCCTCGATGGCGATTTCACGCCCAACGAGAAACTCGGGATTTACATGCAGGTTTATAACCTCAAGCCCGACGAGAAAACCCATAAGTCGAGCGCCACCTTCCAATTCACGGTGAAAAAAGGCGACGCGCAAGTGATGCAGTTCAAGGAAACCTCGGAAGGAATGAAGCAGACGGGCGAACAAGTGACGATTGAGCGGCTGCTCCCCCTGGCCACGTTGGTGCCGGGGAAATATGCACTGGAAGTAATTGCGACCGATGGGCACTCCAATCAATCCATTACCCGAACAGCGGAATTCACGGTGAAGGCGGCGCCGGAGACAAAGTCGGCGGCGAACATCACACCCGGGAGGTAAATGACGTGAAACAAGGACGGCTCCGAGTCTTGGGGGCTCTGGTCCTAGCCGCAAGTTGCTGGTCCTTCGGGGCGAGCATGGCGGCCGCGCAGGCGAAGCGCGTCTCCGGCAAGCTCGCGGGCGTCGTACGCGACACCGCGGGCACGCCCCAGCTCGGTGCGAGCGTGGAAGTCATTCCCGAAGCCACAGGAAAACTTTCCGCTCTCAGCTTTCTGACCGATACGCAAGGAATTTTCCGGGGTGACCGTGTCACTCCCGGTCTGTACTCCGTGCGCGTCACGCTCGCCGGATTTCTGCCGACCCTGGAAGAGCACGTCCGCATCACCGCAAACCTCACGACAGTGGTCCGGATTCAGCTCGAATCGATGTTTTCTTCGCTGGAACAACTCCGGCGACAGCCTTCCGCGGGACCTATCGAAACTGACGACTGGAAATGGGTGTTGCGCTCAGCCTCGGTGACTCGGCCGGTGCTGCAGTGGATGGGTGAAGACTCGGCTGCGGCGAATCAAAGTGTCGAGGGACAGACCGGGCAGCCCCGGATGAAAGTAGAGTTCACCGACGGAGCACTGCGTCCCGGATCGGTTTCCAATCTCGCTTCCTCGCCTTCGACGGCGTTTGCGTACGATCAAAAGCTGGGCGGCGCGAGCAGGCTTATTCTTGCGGGTCAGATGAGCTATGAAGACGAGGCGGGTGCCGGCGGCATCGCCACCATCTGGCTGCCATCCGGCTCGATGGGCGCGGGCCCCCACACTGCCTTGGTCATGCGCGAATCACGGCTGGGTCCGGTCGGGAGGACCTTTCGCGGCGTGCGCGCCGATCAAGGTGGTTCCGTAGGCTTAGGTGATCGCGCGGTACTGCGGTACGGCGTCGAGTATGTTCTGGTCGGGCTGGGAACTTCCGCATCTTCCCTGCGGCCGCGGTTTGAATTGGACACGCGCATTTCGGAATTGTGGAGCGCTGCTCTGATCTTCGCTTCGCAACCTGGAGCCCCGGGTGTGCTGGAACCCGCAGAGGATGAAAGTGGATCCTTGACGGCAGCTTTGAACGAGCTGGACGCTTTTCCCGCGCTGCTATGGCGCGGCGGACATCCTACCCTGCAGGGCGGAATGCACGAAGAGGTGGCGGCGGAGCGTAAGATGGGCGCACGCGGCAAGTTCCAGGTTGCGGCGTTCCACGACGACGAGCGAAATGTAGCAGTGTTCGGAAGGGGCAGCGGTCTTCCTGCGGCAGACTATTTTCAGGATTACTTTTCGAACGGATTTGCGTACGACGGCGGCTCCTCGAGCAGTTGGGGCGGACGAATGGCGCTCCGCGAAAAACTGGACGATAACGTTGAGGTGACGGCAGTCTATGCCTTCGCCGGGGCACTCACGCCGGGCGAGGCAACCAACGGCCCGCTCCGCGATGCCCTGCGAACTGCGGAGCGATACTCGCTGGGTGCCAGCATCTCCGCGAGAATCCCGCACACGGGAACGAGGGTGAACGCGGGCTATAAATGGGTAAACGGAGTGAGCGTCTCCCATCTGGATAGCTATGGGGAATCACTTTTCCAGCTGGATCCTTATCTGCACGTCAGTGTGCGTCAGGCGTTGCCCAAATTCGGACCCGGGAAATGGGAAGCTATCGCCGACTGCAATAACCTTATGGCCCAAGGGTATGTACCGGTCAGCAGTAGAGACGGACGGATTATCCTAGTGTCCGCCTTTCGCACTCTCCGAGGTGGATTGAGCCTTCAATTTTAGGTTAAAATTGACCTTTAGAAAGCTGTAGAGCTTCTACCAGAAATTGGATTCAAGTGGAAAGGTCCCGGCGAAGCCTTTGGAAGGCTCTGAGAAATAAAGAGTTACCCGCATGGCCTCCTACCAAACATTGGACATCAAGTTGCACCCTTTGTTAAGGCGCGAGCTTTCTCCTCGTCAAGACCGAACATGAAGCAAACCTTGCGAGTAAGTGTTGGGGCCGTCGTGCTGGCGCTCGCCACGCTGGCGGCCATGATTTTTGCCTGGCTGAATTTTGTCCAGCGGACACAGTTTGAAACGCCCGATGATGGGGTCGCTTGGCTGGATACCTCTCACGGGGTTCAAGCCTGGCAAGTGGCGGTTAATTCTCCTGCCATGCGAGCCGGCATACGCCCCGGCGACCTGTTGATCGCCATCAACGGCTCGACGGTTAGCAGTCAGGTGCAAGTGACCAAGCGTCTGTGGCGCGCCGGATTGTGGACCCAGGTGCGCTACAAGATGGTGCGCAACGGGGAAGAATTTGAGACGCCGCTGGTCACGGCACCGGCAGAGAAACCCGCCTCCATCGAGAATTATCTTCGCGTAGTAGGGCTTTTGTACCTGTTCATCGGAATGTTTATTTTCGTGCGGCGGTGGAATGCGCCGCGCGCCGTTCATTTCTACGTGTTCTGCCTGGTTTCCTTCATCTTTTATTCGTTCCATTACAGCGGCAAGCTTGACACGTTCGACTATGAAGTCTATTGGGCAAACATCCTGGCGAGGTTGCTGGCGCCCGTCTTGCTGCTGCATTTCGCGCTGGTTTTTCCGGCGCGTAGCGAAGACACGCGCCGCTCTTTTTCGAAGCTCGGGCTCGTATACGGTCCCCCCCTGATGTTGTTTGCGGTCCACGTGAGCGCGGCGACTCAAGTGCTGGGATTTGTGCCTTGGCTCGGCTCAAGAGTGGTGCTCGATAAAATCGAGCTCAGTTATCTGGGGGCATGTTTTCTGACCGCTGGCCTCGTCTTTTATAAGAGTTTCCGCAGCGCACCCTCAGGCATTTTGCGGCAGCAGCTAAAGTGGCTCACCGGCGGCACGCTGGCAGGGAGCCTGCCGTTCACGCTGTTTTACATCGCGCCGTTTGTGCTCGATCTCGCGCAATCCGCGTGGATGAAATTCGCGGCGCTTAGCTTGGTACTGATTCCGCTCTGTTTTGGCTACGCCATCATCCGCTACCGCCTGATGGACGTGGACATTATTTTTAAGCGAGGCTTGGCGTATACGGCCGCGACGGCGGGCGTGGCAGCGGTTTATTTTGCGCTAGTAGCTCTCATCGCGGAAATTTTCCACGCGCAAACCAACGGCCCGGCGGCAGGCATGATCGCCATCGTTACCGCGGCTTTTCTCTTCCAGCCCTTCCGGGAATGGATTCAGGGCCGCCTGGACCGGTTTTTCTACCGTGACCGTTTGGACTACCGCCGCACGCTGATTGAATTCGGCGGCACGCTAACGAACGAAGTCCGAATAGACCCCATGCTCGGGTCCGTAATGGATCGTGTGTCGCAGACTTTGCTGGTCGACCGGCTCGGAATTTTCATGGAAGATCCCGCGCAGCCCGGACAGATGCGGCTGGCAAGGTCAATGGGCGTGCGGCTCGCGGAACCCATGGATCTCAGCTTCCTTGCGCCGGACCGGGACGAGTTCGTCCGTGGCGCGCTCTTTTTCGAATCACCGCGTTCGGCGAGAGAGGTCACCGAAACGCAACGCCACACGCTCGAACAGCTGGACCTGAATTACTTCGTTCCCTGCCGCATCAGGGAACACACCGTCGCGGTGCTGGGCCTGGGGAAGACGGTGGACGGCGATTTTCTTTCGAGCGATGACGTCGAGCTGGTGCAGACGATTGCAGGCTACGTGGCTGTGGCCCTCGACAACGCGCAGCTTTATACCTCGCTCGAGCAGAAAGCCCTGGAGATCGCGCGCTTGAAGGATTTCAGCGAAAATATCGTGGAATCGCTGAACGTGGGCGTTCTGGCCGTGGACCTGGGCGGGATTGTCGAAAGCTGGAATACCCGCATGGAGCAGCTGTTCGGGGTAACGCGGCAGGAAGCGGTCGGACGGCAACTCGGTTCCTTGCTGCCGCAGGAGCTCGCCGCGGAAATTACAACACGCGGTGATCAAGAGCAGATTACCGGAATTTACAAACAGCGGGTACATCATCAAGGCAAACTGCTGACGCTGAACGTCTCGATCACCCCCCTGGTCAGCAAATCGGGCGAACGCATCGGCCGGCTGCTGCTGTTTGACGACGTGACGCAGCGCGAGCGCCTGGAAGAGCAGATGACCCAGACTGAAAAGCTGACTTCGCTCGGGCTTCTGGCGGCGGGAGTGGCGCACGAAGTGAACACGCCGCTCGCGGTGATTTCGAATTACATCCAGATGCTGGCGAAGCAGATGCCGGAGGGCGACCCGAAACAGACGATCATCGACAAGATCGTGAAGCAAACCTTCCGAGCCAGCGAAATCGTCAACAATCTGCTGAATTTCTCGCGCACAGGGGGCACGGAACTTATCGATGTGGACGTAAACCGGGTGGTGGAAGAAACCCTGTCACTGGTGTCACATCCGCTGAAGACCTCGCAGATCCAGGTGGTAAAGCATCTGGGTGAAACGCTTCCCCCGGTGCGTGGCTCGGCCAACAAACTACAGCAAGTCTTCCTGAACTTGTTCCTGAATGCGCGAGACGCCATGCCCGGGGGAGGCATGCTGGAAGTGCGCACCGGCGCGCACAACGGAAGCGTTGAAATCGAGGTCGCCGATACGGGCGCGGGCATCCCGCGCGAGCATATCCATCGTATTTTCGATCCCTTCTTCACCACCAAGAGCGGGGGCCGCGGCACCGGCTTGGGACTTTCTGTGAGCTATGGAATCATCCGCGAACATAAAGGAAAGATTGACGTACGGTCGACGCCCGGGAAGGGCACATCATTCCACGTCGAGTTCCCCGCCGTCAGGAAAGCAGTGCATGTCTAAGGGTTCCATACTCGTAGTCGACGACGAATCAGAAATCCGGGAAGGCCTCGAAATGCTGTTGACCCACGAGGGTTACGGCGTATCGAGCGCCGATACGGGAGAGTCCGGCCTGGCCAAGCTGGAGGAGCGCCCGTTCGATCTACTGCTGCTGGACGTAAGTTTGCCCGACCGCAACGGTCTCGAGTTGTTGCGCGAGATCCGGCGCCGCGATCCGGATCTTTCCGTGGTTCTGATCACGGCTTATGGATCGATCGAGATGGCGCGCGCCGCGTTCAAAAGCGGGGCGATGGATTACATCACCAAGCCCTGGTCCAACGATGAATTGCTGGCGCAGGTGGCGCAAGCGGTGGAATCGCGGCGCCTACGCGAAGAAAACGTCCAGCTCAAACGCGCGCTGAAGCAGCGCTTCAATTTTCCAAACATTATCGGGAAAAGCGAAAAGATGTTGTCGCTGCTGGACCTGGTTACGCAGGTGGCCCCCTCGCGTTCCACCGTGCTGATCAGCGGAGAAAGCGGAACAGGCAAGGAGCTTATCGCCAAGGCCATTCATTCGGCGTCTCCCCGGGCGGACAAAGCCTTTGTGCCGGTAAATACCGGCTCGATTCCCGTGGATCTCCTTGAATCGCAACTCTTCGGCCACGTCAAAGGGGCCTTCACCAGCGCGGTGGCATCGAAAAAGGGCCTCTTCGAAGTTGCCGATCAGGGAACCATTTTCTTTGACGAGATTGCCACCATCAGTCCGGAGACACAGGCGAAACTCCTCAGGGTCATCCAGGAGCGGGAATTCATGCGGCTGGGCGGGACGGAACAGATCAAGGTCGACGTCCGCATCGTCGCGGCGTCAAACGTCGACCTGCTTACTCTGGTGCGCGAAGGACGTTTCCGCGAAGACCTGTATCACCGCCTCAACGTGATTCACTTGCAGCTCTCTCCTCTCTGCGAGCGCCGCGAGGATATTCCCCTGCTGCTGGCCCGCTTCCTGGAGCGGTACTGCCAGGAAAACAGCAAGCCGCTCCGGCAATTCACTCCGACGGCGATGAAGTTGATGATGGATTACGACTGGCCCGGCAACGTGCGCGAACTCGAAAACGTGGTCGAGCGTGCCGTGGTCCTCTCCACCCAGGAGAGAGTGGATGCCGACCTGCTCCCGGAAAATATTCGCAGCAAGGAAATTGTCCGCGGGGTGCGGCTCCAGCTTTCCGAATTCGTTCCCGCCCTCCCCGGCGAACCCGGCGCGCGCACCGGGGCCGATCATCCGAATCCTTCCTTGTTTCAAATCATGGACGAGATCGAGCGGCGGGTGATTGTGGACATGCTCGAGCGCACGGGCTGGAATCAGACGGAAGCCGCCGAGCGTTTCCTGATTCCCCTCTCCACCCTCAATCAAAAAATCAAGCGCTTGGGAATTGACGTGCGCCGCCGCGGCCGCGGCAACGAGTCCCTTTCGGCCATCTCGGGCAAGTAGGTCTACGCGCGGACGTCGCCGTAACCTTTTGTTACTCGCTCATCCAATAATTTCATCTTGCAACTCCGCAGGGCTCTAGGCAGAGTACCGGGAGATGATCTTGCGCATGTCCAGTCCCGCGGCACGCGGCACGACTGTTTTTGTCGCTCTGGGCTTGTGTTTGTCCCTTTCTTATTTGAGCATCAGGAATGCCCGCGCCGCGCACCAAGTCGGCCGGGAAACTCCCGAAGGATACGAGCGCGCCACGCAATTGGAGCCAGGCGACGCGCGCAACTGGTATCTCCTCGGGCATTACTGGCAATTCAACGTCGAGCAGCCGGATCTCCAGCGTGCCATCCGGGCTTACCAGACCTCTCTCTCTTTCGATCCTCTGTCGGCCGACACGTGGCTGGACCTCGGGGGTGCCTTTGAATTCGAAGACAACCTCCCCGAAGCGCGGAAGTCATTCCTGGAAGCGAAACGAGTCTATCCGAATTCGGCGGAGGTCTCCTGGCGATACGGAAATTTCCTTCTTCGACAAGGCGAGTTAGAGAGCGCCTTTTCCGAAATCCGGAGTGCCGTGGCAGCCGACCCCAAACACGGAGGGGAGGCTTTCTCGCGCTGCTGGCACGCCGACCCGGATCTCGACATGATATTAAATCGCGTCCTGCCCGCTAACCCGGAGGTATACCTCGCGGTGATATTCGAACTCGTGTCCGAATATCAGACCGAGCCGGCGCTTAAAGTGTGGTCGCGACTGGAGGCGCTTCATCCGAAATTACAACTCCGCGATACCTTCCCTCTTGTGAATCTGCTGATTCGCGGTTCTCGAATGGAAACGGCGAGCAGCGTTTGGGACGAGGCTGTCCGCCTCACGGACTTGCCTCCACTTCCTGACCCGGGGGGTTCCGTGATTTGGGATGGCGGGTTTGAAAGCGGCGCTGTGGGCGGTGGATTCGCTTGGGACTACCCCGCGGCTTTCAACAGCGTCCAAATCCGCCTGGACACTAGAGAAAAACATTCCGGCAAACAATCGCTGCGGCTGCAGTTCAATGGCAAACGAAATGTGGATTTCGAGAATGCTTGCGTGATGGCTCCGGTCCGGCCGTCCACGTCCTACCGCTTTTCCGCCTGGGTTCGGACAAAACGACTGACCACAGACGAGGGCGTGCGATTTGCTCTGCGATCGGTGGATGCCCCAAACGCGAAACTTCTTTTGACCTCGGAAGTCCACGGAAGCGAGCCGTGGACTTTGGTCGAGTCCTCCTGGACGTCAGAGAAAGATGCCCACGGGGTTCAAATCTGCATCCGCAGGAATGCCAGCAGCAAATTCGAGAATGAAATCCGCGGGACCGCATGGGTGGATGATGTCGCGCTGGCTCCGGAAAGCTCCGGAATGAAGCAACCATGAAGTTTCTCCGGCTAGGCGTCTGCGCGCTCGTTGTCTTCGGTGTGCTCGCCCATGGTGCCGTCGAGCCCTGGGCTCGCGCGGTTTTGGAAACGGGCGCGGGAATCCTTTTTCTCTTTTGGGCTGTGCGCGTTTATATCCAGGAAGAAGAAACTCTGCTGATTTCTCCCTTGTTACTGCCGCTTTCAGCGTTCGCGGTGGTGGCCTTTGGGCAATGGGTATTTCGCTCCACCGTTTCGGCGTATAGCACACGGACTGAACTCCAGCTTCTTGTGGCTTACTTGCTGGTTTTGTTCGTGGCGGTTCAGGCCTTCCGCACGCGTGGGGATTGGCGGGGATTCATCTGGTTCCTTATGGTGTTCGGATTCCTGGTGGCGGGATTTGGAATTCTGCAACACCTGACGTTCAACGGGAAACTATACTGGTTCCGTGAAATGCGATTCGGCGGCATCCCCTTTGGGCCTTATGTCAACCGGAATCACTTTGCGGGATTTATGGAACTCGTGATTCCCGTGTCGTTGGTGCCCTTGGTAATGGGGAAAGTCCGCCGCGAGCGTTGGGTGATTGTGGGTTTGTTTGCCACCCTGCCGTTGGGCGCACTTTTTCTTTCCGCTTCCCGCGGCGGAATCATCAGCCTGGGAGTGGAACTAGCCGCCCTCGCCTTGCTCATGGTGTTGCGCCGGGCCGCAGGCCGGCACGTTCTCACCGGAGGAGTAGTCGTGCTGCTGGCCCTTCTTATGGTTTCCTGGCTAGGTGTGCGCCAGATCCTCGAACGATTCTCGTCCTTGCAGGGTCTTGAGGTGACCGTCGGGAAACGCGCCTCGATGCGGGCGGATACCTGGCGCATCTTCTTGGATCATCCTTGGACGGGCACGGGACTCGGCACCCTGCAGACCGTCTTTCCCCAATATGAATCGCTCTACGACGGCAAAGTTGTCAACCACACCCACAACGATTACCTGGAAGGCCTGGCGGAGACAGGGCTCCTGGGGGGAGTTTGTTGTGCCGGATTCCTGGGCGTCTTGTTCCTCGAGTCGATTCGCCGTTTGGCTCCCCGCAACCACGCCTTTGCCGCTACAATTCATCTTTCCGGGCTGGTGGGATGCATCGGATTCCTGGTGCACAGCTTGGTAGACTTCAATCTCCACATTCCCGCCAATGTCATACTATTTTTTCTATTAGCTAATTTGGCAACTTGCGATATACTCTGAGTCAAGTCCTAAGCAGCCCGGCCGGGGCACCCTCATAGCAGAATGGGCAACCTGCTGATTGACGCGTCCCGCCAGGCGCTATACTCGGGACTTGGGGGTCATCCATTAGAATGCAGCCAGCTAGACTGGGTGCGCGCACGTTGTGTTTTGCTTGGGTCACGTTGTGCGCAAATTTAGCACTCGCTCCGTCCAATCCCGCGCAGACCGTTCTTGAGACGGCACAGCAGACCAATGATCGAATCCGCTCGCGGTCCATGGTTATCAGCAAGATCGAGCCGCACGACTACATCATTGGCAGCGGCGACGTCCTTGCCATTCAGGTTTTCGACATCCCCGAACTGAGCGGGGATGTGCGGGTCAGTCAGACGGGATCCATTGGCGTTCCGCTTGTGCCCGTGCACCTGCACGTTACTGGTTTAACGGAAACCCAGGCGCAGCAAAAAATCGCGGAAGTCCTGGAAGCCAACGGCTTGGTATCCCACCCGCAAGTAACCGTCAGCCTGAAAGAGCGGAAGAGCAAGCCCATCACGGTAGTGGGTGCGGTTGCGCATCCGATGGTTTATCAAGCAGATGGCCCGGTAACCCTGATAGAGGTGCTGGCGCAAGCAGGCGGAATTGCAAACGATGCGGGGGACACTGTCATCGTGACGCGCCCCGAGTCGGACGGCTCCGTCGACTCCTTGGAACCCCCGCCTATCGGCCCGGAAGATGTAATTCCCGTTTCTCCAGCGGAGACAGTCAGCCGTGAAGCTGTGGACGTTACGGCGTCGCCGGGGAACCCTGTTCCAGAAGCCGCCACGCCCCGGACGGCACTAAGTGACCCTGCGGGCGATGCGAACGGTTCGTTGAAGCCGGAAGCTACTTCGCCCAATGACACTCATGCTTCCAAGAACACAATTACGGTAAATTTGAACGAGCTTTTGGAAGCTGGCGACTCGCGGAACAACATCGCACTACAAGCAGGAGATATCGTCACCGTGCCGCATGCCGGCATCGTCTATGTCCTTGGAGCGGTCACCCGGCCAGGGGGCTTTGTCGTTTCAAACGACCGGTCTCAGTTAACGACCTTGAAGGTGTTGGCGCTCGCCGGCGGCATGACGCATACGGCGAAAACCTCCCAAGCCGTGGTCATTCGGAAAGACAATCAGGGCCGGCAGCATGAAGTGGCCGTGGACTTGGGAAAGGTAGTCAAGCGGGAAGCGGAAGATTTGCAGCTTCAGCCCAGCGATGTCCTGTACATTCCCGAAAATGCCGTGAAGCAAGCCATGGTGCGTGCGGCAGAAGTGGGACTCGCGATCGGCTCGGCGGTGGCAATATTCCGGATCGCGAATCATTAGAAAATGCCCGACGAACACAATATTGTTCCACGTGAAAATGGCTCGCAAGGGACCGTGGAGATGATTACCCTGCCGGCGCGTCTGCCGTCCTGGGACCTTTCTCCTCACGAGCCGCATCTCTACGACTACCTGCTGATACTCCGCAAGCAGCAGTGGCTCATCCTGTCATTTCTGCTGGCCGTTGTAACCATCGTATCCATCGCCACTTTTCGCATGCGTCCTGTCTACGAATCAAAGGCGCGCATCGAGATCGACCGCGAGAACGCCAATATCCTGCCGTTCCAGGGCGTCGATTCGTACGACTACATGGTGGACCTCGATAATTACATCGAGACGCAGGGCAAGATCCTGACCAGCGAGACCCTGGCGCTGCAGACTATCCGGAACGGAGGACTCGCTGCCTACCCGGAATTCGCTTCCAGCGATGGATATTCCGACGCGATCAGTAGCGGCAGCTTGGCCAATCAAAAACGTCCGCCCGAGCTCGCCGCATTTCTCGGCAGCCTGAGCGTAAAGCGTGTTCCCAACAGCCGTCTGATGGACGTCGCATTCGAATCCACTGATCCGCAGCTTGCGGCCCGCGTGGTGAACGCGCACATCGAGAATTACATCGAGCAGAATTTCCGAAGCAAGTATGAAGCCACCGCCCAGGCATCCGCGTGGCTCACCGACCAGCTCAACGAACTCAAAATTAAGGTGCAGAAGGCGGAAGACGCGCGCATCACCTATGAGCGGCAGAATCAAATCTGGACGCTGGACGACAAGCAGAACATCACCACCCAGCGCCTCGCGGACGTCAACCGGGAGCTCACCGAAGCCCAGAGCGATCGGATGAAGAAGGAGGCGCTCTACGAGTTTGCGAAATCGGGCGACGCGGACTCGGTGCCGCAATTGCGCGACAACGCAGTCCTTCAGGACATTATGAAGAAGCGCGCCGAAATCTACACGCAGTACACCGACGGGCTCAATCAATACGGACCAAACTATCCCCGGGTGCAACGCTTGCAGGCGCAGATTAAGGAAATCGACTCGCTCGCTGAGAACGAAAAGAAAAACGTCATTAACCAGATGGACAGCGATTATCGCGCGGCCCGCCAGCGCGAAACTCTCTTGACGGAGGCACTCGACCGCCAGAAGGCGGAAACCAACCAGATGTCCGAGCGCCTCGTCGAATACAATATCCTCAAGCGCGAAGCGGAAGCCAACAAGACTCTATACGACGGACTCCTGACCAAACTCAAGGAAGCGGGTATTTCCGTGGGCCTGCGCTCGTCAAATATTCGCATCGTCGATCCGGCGATGATCCCTGCAACTCCCTCTAGGCCAGCCAAGACGCGGAATATCTCGCTGGCGTTCCTGGTGGGACTGGTTGGTGGGATCGGCTTGGCCCTTCTCCGCGAATACATGGACAACACTGTGAAGACCCCGGACGATGTCGAGAGCATAGCGCGCTTGCCCTCGCTGGCGGTTGTGCCGGCGTTCAACGATTCCGGAAGCGTCCGGCGTCACGCGCTTCTCAAAGGCATTTCGACGAACGGTCACAGCAAACAAATCGAGTTAGTCGCGCAGCATCTTCCTAAGTCGCAGATGTCGGAAGCTTTTCGCGCACTGCGGACCGCGCTGTTGCTCTCTCAAGCCGACCGTCCGCCTCAGGTGATTCTCGTCACGAGCGCTTTGCCGCGGGAAGGAAAGACCACCGCGGCCGCGAATTTGGCCGTTACCCTAGCGCAGCTCGGCGACAAAACCCTGCTTATTGATGCCGACCTCCGAAAACCCGGGGTCGGTCGCCTCCTCAACCTGGGCGACGGTAAGTACGCCGGTTTGAGTTCCTACCTGGCTGGTGTTTCAAGCCTGGACTTGGTAACCGTCCCGCATCCCGCGATTCCCAATCTCTCCGCCATTCCCACCGGGCCGCTACCGCCGAATCCCGCGGACTTGCTCTCCTCGCACAAGCTGGCCGACGCCATTCAGGAGTTGCGATCCAAACATAAGTTTATCGTCATCGACTCGCCTCCCATTATGGCCGCTACCGACGCGGTGATCCTGTCCGTCCTGGCCGATGGCGTGCTCCTCGTTGTACGCAGTGGCGAGACACCCAAGGAAGCCTTCTCGCGCACCCGCGACCTTCTGGCCAGCGTCAAGTGCCGGATGCTAGGTGTCGTTTTGAACGCGGTGGACTCCAGCGCCCCTGACTATTACTATTCTTATCGGTACTATCCGTATTCGTATGGTTACGGCCCGCAGGAATCCGGCGTCGAGTTTCAGGACGACGAGGCTCATGCTGTCGCCCATAGAAGATCCGGCGAGCTCGACGACGCCGATGAACTCTGAGGAGGCTTTTTGCGCTACTTGATCACCGGCGGAGCTGGATTCATCGGCTCCCATCTTGCGGAACGTTTGCTCGATCGCGGCGACGCCGTAACTTTGCTTGATAATTTATCGACCGGCAGCATGGAAAACATCCGGCATCTCAAGGGGCACGAGCGGATGGAGTATCACCTCGACTGTATCGAAAATCGCCACCTCGTTGCGGAGCTTGTGGACGGAGCGGATGTCATCGTCCACCTGGCTGCCGCCGTGGGTGTGCGGCTGATCGTGGAAAGCCCCGTTCGAACCATCGAGACAAATGTCAACGGCACGCAGATGATTTTGGAGGCGGCGAGCAAGAAGCGCAAGCTGGTCCTCACCGCTTCGACTTCCGAGGTCTACGGGAAAAGCACGCAGGTTCCCTTTCGCGAAGACGCCGACCTGGTCATCGGTCCGACGAACAAGGGGCGGTGGAGTTACGCCGCTTCGAAAGCCCTCGACGAGTTTCTAGCCCTCTCTTATTGGAAAGAGAAAAAAGTGCCCGTTATCGTCGTGCGTCTTTTCAATACCGTCGGCCCTCGGCAAACAGGGCGTTACGGAATGGTCTTGCCGAATTTCGTGAAGCAGGCCCTTGAGAATCAGCCAATCTCTGTTTATGGCGACGGGAAGCAATCCCGCTGCTTCTGCGATGTCTCGGATACCGTCGAAGGATTGATGCGGTTGATGGACCGCGATTCCGCCGTCGGTGAAGTAGTCAATGTAGGGAATACCGAGGAAATCTCGATCGAAGGCTTGGCGCGCTTGGTGAGGGAGAGAACCGGGAGCAGCTCCACGATCCAGTATGTGCCCTATGACCAGGCGTACGAGCCGGGATTTGAAGACATGATGCGCCGCGTTCCCTCGGTGGATAAACTAGCCGCTCTGACTGGCTTCCGTCCGCAGATTCCGCTGCGAGAGATTGTCGACCGTGTGAGCTCCTATTTCCTGCAAAAGAGCGAAGGGTCTTTGCAAGCTGTGGCCGTGAGCAGGGCGGTCTGAGCTGCGCCTCCCAGGACGCCCGCTGCAGCGGGACGCAATTATTTTTGGCTCCGGTATAACTATTCATCAGCGCGCTATTCCGGGCCGCGTCGCGGACACGCGTTTTCAAGGCCCGGTTCGTGCCACCTTTCGCCTGATCCTGCGTGAGAAGCCATAATTCCAGGGATCGTTGGACGGGTGCTACATTCGTGCAACAAGATGACCCAACAACCCTGCCTGATTCCGGCGGACGCAAATCCGAGCGCATTCTCGTTTTCCTTTTCTTGTTTTCCCTGCCTCTGATCAATCCCTGGATCCGCGGCGACGGCGTGGGTTACTACGCATTTGCGCGCGCTCCTCTCATCGAGCACTCCCTGAATTTTGAGGACGATTACCTGAATGCGAATTCTGGTTTTCGCGAGCACCGCGTGGATGCGACGGGCCGCGTCAAAACTTTTTTCCGCACGCGTACTGGACACCTCGACAATCATTTCAGCGTGGGACCCGCGATTCTTTGGGCGCCCTTCCTTTTACTCGCTCACGGCGCCGTCCTTCTCGCCAGGGCCGCCGGCTCTACCGTTGCCGCGGACGGGTTTTCCGCACCTTACCGAATCGCCATGGCTTTCGCCACCGCACTTTATGGCTTCCTCAGTTTGCTTCTCTCTTTTCGACTGGCTAGCAAGTACGTCCACCAGCGTTGGGCATTCCTGGCCACCCTCGGCATCTGGTGGGCCAGTTCGCTTCCTGTCTATATGTACTTCAATCCTTCGTGGTCCCACGCGCAGTCCGCGTTTGCGGTGGCTCTTTTTCTTTGGTATTGGCACGAAACCCGCGAAGGCCGGACTCTGTGCCAGTGGCTGCTGCTCGCTCTGATCACCGGCTTGATGCTGAACGTTTACTTCGCCAATGTCATGGTCCTTGCCGTCCTTTTGGTGGAAGCCATCCCGCAGTATCTGGCGGCTTTCCGCACCACTCCGGGCCGTGGCCGGAAGGCGGGCTCACTCTTTCTCCGGCATGCCGCATTCGGATTGGTCGTCCTGATCAGCCTGTTCCCCACCTTTTTGAGCCGTTACATCGTCTACGGAAATCCTTTTGAATCCGGTTACATCCCTCTCAAGAATTGGTTTTGGCGCTCCCCCTTCTTTATCGCTGTCCTTTTCTCCTCGAACCACGGCCTGTTCGTCTGGACTCCCATTCTTCTCTTCTCCGTCATCGGACTATTCCTCCTTTGGAGAAGCCAGCCTGACGTTGGCACCGCTTTTATCGCTGCGGCGCTTGCTTTTTACTTTTTCATTGCCTGTTATCCGGATTGGGCGGGGATTTCTTCCTTCGGTAACCGTTTCTTTGTTTCTCTAACCACGTTCTTCATTTTGGGCCTGGGCGTCGTCCTGGACCGCTTCGCGCGCCTCTTTCGCAAACCCTCTGCTGCAATGGCTTCCGCCACATTTGGGTTGGCTTGTTTCGTTCTCTGGAACCTGGCCTTCGTGTTTCAATGGGGGGCGCATCTGATTCCTGCTCGCGGACCGATCTCCTGGAGCGAAATGATTCACAATCAGTTTTTTGCGGTGCCACGCCGCATTTCCACCGATCTTCAGCTCTACCTGTTCCGCCGCAGGGACATGATGCAGCAGATCGAGCAGCGCGACGTCGATCAGTTGAAGAAGCTCAACGAGGAGTAAGCAGGGATTCTCGGGCTTGCCTTTTTGAAGAACGTCAGGAAGCGCCCCACGTCGCTGGTGCATATATCTGGTACGCTTAACCAGTCTATCTCCTCGCAAGTTTTTAGGAACGTCAGATGGCTTCTCTCACAGCACCTCCGCGGGCCGTTGCGCCGCTCTGTGCGGCGCCCGTAACCCTTCGCATCGAGCCGCCGCGCGGCTGGTTCGAGCTGCGTCTCCGCGAAGTCTGGGAATACCGCGAGCTCCTCTATTTTTTCGTTTGGCGCGACGTCAAGGTCCGCTACAAGCAAACACTTGTCGGCGTCGCCTGGGTTATTCTGCAACCTCTCCTCACTATGGCCGTCTTCACGCTCTTCTTCGGCAAGCTCGCTAAGCTTCCTTCGCAAGGCCTGCCTTACCCGGTTTTCTATTTCGCCGCGCTCGTCCCGTGGATGTATTTCTCCTATTCCTTGCAGAGCGCCACCAATGTGGTGGTGGAAAATCAGCGCGTCATCACCAAGGTCTATTTTCCCCGCCTGGTTCTTCCGATTTCCTCCGTGCTCTCCGGGCTGGTGGATTTTGCGATTGGATTTCTCGTTCTGGTGTGCGTCACGCTGGTTTTCGGCATCCATCCGGGGCTCGCCGCTCTCTGGCTGCCGGTGTTCCTGCTCCTCGCTATCTTGACGGCGCTGGGCGTGGGATTGTGGATGTCCGCGCTAAACGCCTTGTATCGCGACGTGCGCTATGTCATGCCCTTCGTCGCGCAATTCTGGATGTTTGCGTCGCCGGTGGCCTATCCCAGTTCGCTTGTTCCCGAGCGTTGGCGCTGGTTGTATGGCTTGAATCCCATGGCCGGCGTAATCGACGGTTTCCGTTGGGCGTTGACCGGCCACGGCCTGCCGCCTGGGCCGGTGCTGTTGGCGTCGGCGGGCATGGTCGCTGCCGTGCTCCTGGGCGGCTTGTTATTTTTCCAGCGCATGGAGGGCACCGTTGCCGACCGTGTGTAGCGTCGAGGCGGCCATGTGGCACAGCCAATTTTGGCTGTGCGGGGTACCCCGCCATTTGCGCGATGAAAGAGATTCGAGCAGCCAATGACCACCACCGTCATTCATGGGGAATCCCTGGGCAAACGCTATCGCCGCGGCCTCCACGTTGAAACCGGGCTGCGCCACACCATTGAGAACTTTATCCGTTCGCCGTTTTCTGTTTTTCGGAGCAACGGCCAGGAATCCTTCTGGGCCCTCAAGGACGTCTCGCTCGAAGTTCGGGAAGGAGAAGTCTTGGGTCTCATCGGCCGCAATGGCGCGGGCAAGACCACCCTGCTGAAGATTCTGTCCCGCATCACGCGGCCCACCACCGGCTGGGCGGAGATTCATGGACGCGTCGGCAGCTTGCTCGAAGTCGGCACCGGATTCCATCCTGAGCTGACCGGCCGCGAAAACACTTTTCTCTCCGGCGCGATCCTCGGGATGAGCAAGCGCGAGATCGAGCGGAAGTTCGACGAGATCGTGGCTTTTGCCGAGCTCGAAAAATTCATCGACACGCAGGTCAAGCACTATTCTTCGGGGATGTACGTCCGTCTGGCCTTCGCCGTCGCCGCGCACCTAGAGCCGGAAATTCTTCTGGTCGACGAAGTCCTCGCAGTGGGCGATTTGAAATTTCAGAAAAAATGCCTCGGCAAAATGGGCGACGTCGCCCGCGCCGGCCGCACAGTGGTTCTCGTCAGCCATCAGCTCAATCAGATTCGCCGCCTCTGCCAGCGCGTCCTCTGGATCGATGGCGGTGAACTGCGGAAGAGCGGTCCTACTCACGAAGTCGTAAGCGCCTATGAATCTTTGATGAATTCGGTGGATGATGTATCCGCGAAGGATCCCGGCCGAACTAACTACAAAGCACGCTTCACCGGCTGGGCAATCACGTATCCGGCGGGTGCTGCGCCCCATGCGCTTTCCACTTTGGGTCCGGTAACTGTGAAGTTTTTTCTGCATGTGCGCGAACCGGTGCAGCGCGGAATCCACGGCATCACACTTTACACAGCGGACAGGCAAATTGTTTGGGGATGGGCGGCGTACGATCTGAACTTTTCGCAGGGCGTTCACGAATTGTCCTACGAGTTTCCGACGCTTCCCGTCAAACCAGGAGCATATACGTGGATGTTGAGCCTTTGGGATGATCATGGCCAAATCGACATGGGGGATGCCATTCCCGAAATGCTGGTCGCGACAGAATCGCACCAACATCCGCTGGATGAATGGAGCGGATTGCTCAATATTCCCGTTCAATTTAGTATCCGCGTGAGGCAAGCCTTGCACTCGGTCAAGGGAGAATAGCTTTCAACATGCGGACAGTGCGCCTCACATTGTCGCTTCCCATGCCAGAGTGGCTGCACGCGCCTTTGAAAAAGGTAAAGCGTGCGCTATTTCCATCGATGCCCGCGATTGCAAACATAGACGGCGAGCGGTACGTCGAGTGGTCTTTCTTGAGCCGGGAGATGCCCGACGGACCTGGCGCGGCAATTGAATTTGGCTGCGAAGCTGGCTATATGAGCCTGTTAGCGGCGGGAAAAGGCTTTCACGTGCTAGCCTGCGATCTCCAGAACCAATATTTTCTATGGCAGCATCCTAATGTGGAGTTCCGTCTCGGTGATTTCCTCGAACTCGCGCTTCCTGAGAGTCATTTTGATCTGGTCATCAATTGTTCTTCGATCGAGCATGTGGGCATCGCGGGGCGCTATGGAATCACGGCGGAGCGGAGCGACGGTGACATCGAAGTGATGGACCGCTTCGCGCAGGTGTTGAAACCCGGAGGACTCCTCCTGATGACTGCGCCTTGCGGACAAGATACCGTAATGGCACCCTGGTGCCGCGTTTACGGCATGGAACGTCTTCCGCGGCTGCTGGCGCCGTTTCAGCTTCAGAAGGAAGAGTACTGGTGCAAGGGCAGTGACAACAGATGGGTTTCCGCGAGCCGTGAAAAAGCCCTGGGCTATCCGCCGCGGCAGGATGCTACGAATCCGCACGGCTGCTCGTATGCTCTTGGATGCTTCGTCCTGCGCAAGACGTCGACACGGCCGAATGTCACTGGCGGGAACCGCTGATGCTCACGCTATTCTCAACGCCGAAACCTTTCCGCGGGCATATTGACGTCATCCAGCGCAATGCTCTGAAGAGCTGGAAGCTGCTCCATCCCGACGCGGAAGTGATCCTCTTCGGGGATGACGAGGGCGCGGCGGACGTTTGCAGGGAGTTGGCGTTGCGGCACGAACCCCAAGTGCTGCGCAGCGACCGTGGCACCAAGAGGCTCGACTTCATTTTTGCCCGGGCTCAGGAGCTTGCCCACTACGATCTTCTCTGCTACGTGAACTGCGACATCATCCTGACGGCGGATTTCTTCCTGGCGCTCACTCGCCTGCTCGAATGGCGGCCCTCCTTCCTTATGGTTGGCCGCCGGTGGGATACCGATATTACCCAGCTCCTCGATTTTTCACGGCCTTCTTGGCAGGCGGAGATCATTGCACGGGCCCGCGCCGAAGGCTGCCAGCGCTTCTTTCACAATATCGATTACTTCGCATTTCCGCGCGGCCTCTACACAGAGATTCCTCCGCTGGTGATCGGCCGCGTTGGGTGGGATCATTGGCTGGTTTGGAAAGCTGGCGCATCGGGTGTCGCCGTTGTCGACGTTTCCGAGGCGGTTTGCGCGGTTCACCAGAATCACGACTATGCTTACCACCCCGAGGGCATCGAAGGCGTTTGGCATGACGAGGAAGCGCGGCGCAACAACGAGCTTGCCGGCGGTTCGGGCCGCGCGCAAACCATCGAAGACGCTGCCTTCCGCCTCACCAGCACGAGTCTCCGCCCCAACCGTTTCCGCCGTCTTGCGCCGGTAAAGCGCAGGTGGCGTGACTTATCCCGCGCGGTACGGGGTTTTGTGCGCACCCACGTCTGGCACCCGGTTTTAGACGCCACGCGCCCTCTGCGTCACGCAATGGGTCTTAACAAGGATGCGGTGCCGACGGCGTTGCGCCGCACTCAGCGTCGCCATTGGATGGATCAATGAGTGCAAATCGTGGGACGAGGGGCGCCGAACGCTAAGGTGAAATCCAAGATCATCTTCGTCATCGGAAGCACCGACATGATCGGCCCCGAAGCCGTCGCGGAATACCCTCTTAAAATACAGGCAAGGCGCTATTGCGATCTTTACCACGAAGCTCTCGACAACACTGCGCTTGCCGGGAGCTTTTAGCGCGAATCTTCTCCGCAAAAGTTAAGCTCTGATTGTCCCGCTAAACCGACTCCCTGCCCACTGGCAACGTCGTTTCCTATTGACACTCTATACGTGGATCGGTATTCTCCCTATAGAGAGCCGATAGGAGGCATCGATTGAGCCCTGAACCGACAAGCCTGTTGCAAGGCACTCTGGACCTGCTGATCTTGAAATCGCTTATCGCTGGCGAGATGCACGGATTGGGAATCTCCCGCAGGATCCAGCAGATTACCGGCGGCACTTTTGTTGTTAAGCCAGGCTCGCTCTTTCCCGCCCTGCACCGAATGGAGGAAGAGGGTTGGATTTCCTCTTTTTGGGGAGACTCTGAGAACAACCGCCGCGCTAAATACTACCGCTTGACCAAGCCTGGACGGAAGCAACTCGACGCGGAATCCAAGCGATGGGGCCGCATTTCCTGGGCGATCGCTCAAGCTTTGGAAGCATCGTAGAGAGATGCTGGGCATGCCGCTCCCCGTAAAAATCCGAAGTTTCCTGCGAAATCTCTTTTCATCCCGTCGCGTGGAAGTAGACCTCGACCAGGAGGTTCATGCCCACCTCGAACTGCTGATAGCGGAAAACATTCGCGCCGGCATGCCGCCCAAGGAAGCGCAACGTGCCGCGCGGATCGAACTTGGAGGTATCGAACAAGTGAAAGCGCAGGTTCGCGAGGAACGCAATGGCAATTGGCTCCACTCCGTGATCTCCGATTGCCGCTACGGCTTTCGGCAACTCCGCAAGAATCCCGGCTTCACCGTGGTCGCCATCCTCACCCTAGCTCTTGGCATCGGCGCGACCTCGGCAATTTTCAGCGTTGTTTACGGCGTGCTTTTGCGTCCGCTCCCGTATGCCGATTCGAACCGCATCATGGCCGTCTTCGAGGTCACCCCGGAGGGCAGGCCTACGCGCCTTGCGGACCCCAACTTCGACGACTTTCGCGATCAAAACCGCAGTTTCCAGACGATTGCGAAATACAATCACTACGTCGTGTCCGTTTCGGGAGCTTCGCAGCCGACCCGCACTACGGTTGCACACGTCTCGCCCGACTTTCTCAAGATTTTCGGCATTCAGCCAATCCTCGGTCGAGATTTCAGCGCCGATGACGCGAAAAAAGGCGTCGGCCCCACCGCCCTTGTCAGCTATGGATACTGGACGCGGGATCTCGGATTGCCTCAGGATCTCTCGCAGTCACACCTGAAGATTGAGGGCGCGGTTTTCTCCGTTATCGGCGTGCTCCCTGCCGGATTTCGTTTCCCGGCAGATGCGGATCTCTGGCTGCCGGTCGATTTGAACGGCGAGAACTCAAGCAGGACGGCGCATAACTACTCCGCAGTCGGGCGCCTCCGCGATGGTGTGACTCTCGATCAAGCGAATCGCGACATCAGCGCGATAGCCCGTCGCATTCACGATACCTCGAGCGAGCAAGGCGATTATCTCCTCAAGGATGGAATGGTCGTCCCGCTACAGGATTCGATCACCGGCAAAGTTCGTCCCCCGCTTCTGGTTCTGTTCGGCGCGGTAGGATTTCTGCTGCTGGTGGCGTGCGCGAACGTGACGAACTTGCTGCTCGCGCAAGCATCGGTGAGAGAACGCGAGATCGCTATTCGCAGCGCGCTCGGTGCGGCGCGCGGACGGTTGATCCGCCAATTCCTTACCGAGGCATTCCTGCTTTCACTGGCCGGCGGCGGCCTTGGCGTACTGGGAGCGTTCTGGGGCGTGGCGGGATTAGTTGCGCTGGCGCCGGAAAATCTTCCGCGGCTGGACAGCGTCTCAATCAGTATTCCTGTATTTGTGTTCGCGTTCCTCCTTTCCACTGCGGTCGCCGCAGGTCTCGGAATCTTCACCGCCGCGCGCGCGACTTCCGGAGACCCACGCAACGGCCTTGTGGAGGGCGGGCGCGGGCAAGCGGGTTCGCAAGGAAGCCAGCGCGTTGGCCGCGTAATCGTGGCGGCGCAGATCGCCATCACATTGGTTCTCGTGGTCGGAGCGGGATTGCTCGGGCGCAGCCTGATGAAAGTTCTCGAAGTGAATCCCGGATTCCGCGTGGACAAAATTGTCACCATGGACGTCTCGCTTCCACAGGTCGACGATCCCAAAGCACAGGCTGGTCAGGCCATCTTCTTTGCAAACCTGATTGACCGGCTCAAACAAATCCCGGGCGTGCGGAAGGTAGGCGCCACCAGCGGCCTGCCAATGGATGGCGGCCTTCCCGACGGCGGGTTCCTACTAGTGGCACAGAACGAGATGCCCAAAAACATCGATGCTCTTCTTGCGATGTTTCAGCAGAAAGAACGCCTGGGAATTGCGGACTACTGTGTTGCCACGGACGGATACTTCCAGGTTCTCGGAATTCCGCTGATTCGAGGACGAATCTTCGACGAGCGTGACGCCGAAAATTCTCCGCACGTTGCCGTGATCAGCGAATCGCTGGCCCGCGGCCGGTGGCCAAATCAGGACCCCATCGGCCGCACCATCGAGTTTGGAAACATGGATGGTGACATGCGCTTGCTGACCATCGTCGGGATCGTGGGCGACATTCACGAAGACGGCCTCGATGTGCCACCGACTCCGACCGTGTACGTGAATTTGTTCCAGCGGCCGCGCCGCGAGGCGATCACCTTGACGATGTTGAGCGATGCCGACACGCGTTTGGTCAGTTCGGCGGCGCGAGGAATCCTGCAGGATCTTAATCCGGAGATTCCGGCGAGGTTCCGGACGTTTTCGCAAGTCTACTCCGCCTCATTGGGCTCGCGGAGATTCAATGTCATTCTCATCGGATTCTTCGGAATCATCGCGCTGCTGCTCGCAACAACAGGGGTTTTTGGCGTGATGGCCTATTCGGTCAGCCGGCGAACGCGCGAAATTGGCGTGCGCGTCGCTCTCGGCGCGGGTTCCGGCGACGTTCTGAGGATGATCTTGGGCCAAGGTTTGCGCACGATTTTTATTGGCGTCGCAATTGGGATTGCCGGTTCGCTGGCCCTGACGCGCACTGTGGAGTCACTGCTCTTTGGCGTCACTCCTACCGATCCGCTGACTTTCGGCGGTGTGACACTGCTCCTCGTTGGGACCGCGCTCCTAGCTTGTTTCGTTCCGGCGCGCCGGGCCACGAGAGTAGACCCCATGGTCGCCTTGCGTTACGAATAGAATTTGTCTTCTCGTCGTTTCGATTCTTGAGGAGTTCACCATGCCCCTCTTTGTAAAAGCTCGAAGTTTCCTGCGAAATCTCTTTTTATTTCGTCGCGTGGATGTAGACCTTGACCATGAGGTTCATGCCCACCTCGAACTGCTGATCGCGGAAAACATTCGCGCGGGCATGTCGCCAAAGGAAGCGCGGCGTGCCGCGAGGATCGAACTTGGCGGAGTCGAACAACTCGGCACCCCCGCGTGGGGATACTAACGTGAACCCTACGACCATTCTCGTCACCGGAAGCAGCGGCCTTATCGGCTCGGAGACCGTCGAGCACTTTGACCGACAGGGGCACAAGATCGTCGGCGTGGATAACAACATGCGGCAGCTCTTTTTCGGCCCCGTCGGCGACACGCGGTGGAATCTCGAGCGGCTCAAGAGCGTCACTAGGAATTTTACTCACGTCGATCTCGATATTCGCGACCGTGCGGGTATCGAAGAGCTATTCCGAACGCACCGCTTCGGTCTGATTGTCCATTGCGCCGCCCAACCTTCTCATGATAAGGCGCGCGATGTCCCCATTCTCGACTTCGAGGTGAACGCCCTCGGCACGCTCCATCTCCTCGAAGCCGCGCGCCAACGTTGTCCCGAGACCGTGTTCGTTTTTCTGAGCACCAACAAGGTTTACGGGGACGCGCCCAACGAAATTTCCCTCAAGGAACTCGACACGCGCTATGACTATTCCCGTCCGGAAGATTATGACGGCATCGACGAAACCTGCCGCATCGACCGCACTCTGCATTCTCTTTTTGGGGCGTCAAAGGCCGCGGCCGACCTCATGGCGCAGGAATATGGCCGCTATTTCAATATGAATGTTGGCGTATTTCGTGGAGGCTGCCTCACCGGGCCTTCGCATTCCGGCGTCGAGCTCCACGGATTTCTCTCTTATCTCGTAAAGCAAACCCTTACCGGCGGTCCGTATACCGTCTTTGGCTACAAAGGTAAACAAGTCCGCGACAACATTCACGGCCACGACGTCGTCACTGCAATCGAAGCGTTCGCCGCCAACCCCCGCCCCGGCGAGGTTTACAACATGGGCGGCGGCCGCGCCAACAGCGTCTCCGTGCTCGAAGCCATCGGCCGCATCGAGCGGTTAACGGACCGCAAACTCAATTGGCGCTATGTCGACGAAGCCCGCAAAGGCGACCACATCTGTTACATCTCGAACCTTGGCAAATTCAAGACTCACTACCCCAATTGGCGCATCACGCGCAATCTCGATGTCATTTTGGAGGAAATGGTCACCTTCGAGCGTGCCCGCCATGCCTCGATGGGCGGCGCAGCGGCTAACCTATAGGGGCCAGCATGAGCTTCCGCGGATCTGCTGCCAAAAAGGCGCCGCGAGATATTTTTGTGTCGCAGGTCGTTCAGTCACAGAAATTTCATCAGCGCATCAGTCGTTTCTTTCGGCCGTTCTTCCAGCACCCAATGCCCGCAGTCTTTGAGCACGATCATCGTCGCGTCCAAAGCCACAATTTTCATTTGCTGCCCCAACAGCGCTCCATTGGCCTTCTCGCCGCCGATCGCCAGGACCGGCATGGTCAATTTGGTCCGAGAAAGTTCCGCAAAATCTTTGGCTGCCTGCTGAAAGGAAACAAAATAGGCCCAACCCGCTCGTATTCTTCCCGGACGGGCATAGACCGCCGCATAAGCTGCGCGATCGGCTTCCGGGAGGGAATGGTCCTTGTGCGCAGCGAAATTGTTCCAGAAGTGTTCAAAATAGGCTCGCTCACGTCCTCGCACCAGTGCTTCCGGAGTCGGTCCATTGAAGCGGAAGTGCCAGATACCCGGGTTGTTATACACGTCCTCCCATCCAGTAACGCCTGGGAGAAAGGCATCCATCACCACGAGCTTTTCCGTTTCCGCCGGGAACTGTGCCGCATACGCATAAGCGACCATCAAGCCAATGTCATGGCCAACCACTCTCGCTTTTTCGACTCCTAGCGACTTCGCAAGCGCGTGTATACGAATCGCCGCGGTCTTCATGTCCAGGCCGCCGGCGGGGATCTCCGAGTCGCCAATCCCGGGCAGGTCGGGTGCAATCACTGTAAATTTCTCGGCGAGAAGCGGGATGATCGGCTTCCACATCCGCGATGTCTGTGTATAGCCGTGCAACAGGATCACCGCCGGACCGCGGCCGGCGCTAAGGTAGTGAAGCTTTATCCCGTCTACCTCCGCCGTCCGGGACGCGATAGCGCTCGCGCCCGACTCGGCGCTTGCCGTCGACGGAAAGGACGCCAGCAGGAAAATGCCAATCAATGCGACAGCCATCCGGAATTTGGATCTGATCTTCATAGCGTTTCCCTCCAAACGACCTGACTCCCGTTTGACGCAAGCGTCCAGCAGTGCACCCAATATACTGCTCCCGGCTCCACTCAACGCAAGATCAGCCCCTTTGCCTTCCGCTGATTCGGCTCAATGCAAACAGCTTCTTGACGCCGCGTGCAAATTCCGTACAAGAGCGCTCGATCTCTTTCAACGGAGGGGATCAGCCCCCAGTGGGCGTCGCACGCTTTCAACCGACCTACAAAAAGCGACCGACCTGATTTTCCGGCGTGTAAAAATGAAGATTGGCTCCCCGGGCTAGATTCGAACTAGCAACCCTTCGGTTAACAGCCGAATGCTCTACCGTTGAGCTACCGGGGAACGGTTTAGGCAGGAACGCTCCGATCAACCGCGTCATTTAGTCTAGCGAACCGCGCGCGAAAGTGTCAACGAATCGCCGCACCAGAAGCGAAATGGGAAGTCCGGCACAGAAAAGATGTGTATGACCATGCCGATGATAATTATTTTCCAGGAAAACGGAAATTTTCTCCCCAGTGCGCTCCTTAGCGACTGAGTTTAAGCTCGTGCAGCGGTGATTGGGCGCGCAAGGCTGGAGACGAATCGTTGCCCTTCAGCATGAACCACAGGATGCGGTTAAACACGACGTCATTGACCCGATCGGGCGCGCTGAAATCCAACCCATCCGACATTGCCGCCGCGGCGGATTTCGCAGGGTTCCGCTCGTCCATGTCCACTTGAGGAACGACTGCCGTGTACGGAGAGAGGTCGGATTTTTCGGAAAATAGGTCCGCAAGGGAGCGGCTGAAATAATCAAACTTCGACATACGATCCAATCCCAGGATGTCTTCGATTGCAGCCACCACGTCGGTGGTGTTTGCAAATCTGTGAATCGTCCCAGGCCGATTGTAAGCAGACACCACGAGCAGGGGCGAGCGGTGGGAGTCCACATGATCGGGACCCGCCTGTGAGTCATCCTCGAGGACGAACATCACGGTGTCCCGCCAATAGGACGATTTGGACAGCGCTTCCACTATGCGGCCGAGCGCCAAATCATTGTCCGCCATGAAGGCACGCGGCGTGCGAAACCCTGCGCGCCCTCCGGCCGTATGGTCGCTGGGTAAATGCAAAATTTCGAGCTGCGGCAAATTGCGGTCTTTGACAAATTGTTCGAACTCCGCGATCCAAGCATCTGCGCGGACTTGATCGGGGACCTTCAAGTCAAAAGCAGGGTATGAGGGGCTGACGTCCGAGCCGAGCTCTCGCTGCGTGACCGGCCAACCTTCGGGAACTGCGACCATTTCTCCGTAGTCTCGAAAAGAAACGTCTTTTTTTTCGGCAAGCGTCCAGAGGAATCCGTCGTTTGGTTCATCAATCTCTTCACCGTCGACTCCCGCACGCCTGTCAGAGTAGGCCGATGGAATGGTTTTTTCGCCGAAGTCCGTTACATAGGCGGCCGTCGACCAAATATGCCCTTGCGAACTAACCTCCGCGTTGGTGAAGAATCGGTCGAACAAGCCAAAGCGTAGCGCCAGAGCGTGATGGTTCGGCGATATCTGCTGTCCGAAAAACACCAGACCTGGATCACCGTCTCCTTCTTTCAGATCGCCGAATACCTGGTCGTAGGTGCGATTCTCCTTGATGATGTAAATCACATGATGGAACGCCGGGTACCGTCTTGCCGGCCGCCGCTGTCCCCAACCGTTCGCCGCGGCAACACGTTTCGATAAACTCGCTAGTTCTGTTTGAGCCACTGCGTCCGGCAGGATTCGCAGCGTGCCGTTCAGTTGTCCAAGGTCGTATCCCAAGGGTCTTTTGGTACTTTCTCCCGGGATGGGACCGTCGGGATTGGGTCGCGAACCGTGCCCTTTTCCGTTCAACACCAGCAGCTGTGTTCCCGTGTCCATGACCGCGGTGGGATACCAATCGGTAGGTATGCGTCCTTTGAGAAATTGGTGCGGCGCTCGCTGGCTGCTTGGCGTTTCGTCGGAAACGTCGAAAACAGCAACCGCGTTGTTGTCCGCTTCAGCGACAAACAAGTTTGTCCCGTCGCGGGACAACGCCAGCGCATTCGGCGTGCTCCCCTCAGCCGGCCCTCCCGGAGCCGCGTCACTCAAATACCGCAGTATTTTGCTTTTCTGCGTGTCGATGACAGCGATCTGGTCGGTTCCCCCGAGCGCAGCAAACAATCTCGAACCCGTCCTGTTGGTGAGGAGCGCGGACGGATGCCGGCCCACGGCAATCCGACGCTCGAAGAACAAGGTTCCATCAGAGCGCGTGCCTAGAACCGAAACCGTGTTTCCACCCCACGCAGAAACATACACTTTGCCATTCGAAGCCGATTCCACCGCATACGGGTAGTGGTCGGTAGGAATTCGCTGCACAACCTCGGATGTTTCGGGGTTGACCACAGCCAGTGTGTCGCCGACATTCTCCGCAACATACAGAAATTTCCCATTCCTGGATGCCGCAATCCCTGCCGGATATCTCGAGCCCGTTTTGTCAGGTTTCTGTTTTCCCAGGACGATCTTTCGTTCGAAAGTTGCGGCGCCACCGCCCCACCGGTAGCAATATATAGAGTCGTCGTTGCCGCCAGACGCGTAGACCGTCCGGCCGTCCTGCGAAAACGCTATGCCGTAGAATGCGGCTTCTTGCAGGAGAGTTTGGGTGACGCGCATGGACTTCAGATCGATGACTTGAATTCCTTGCTCCCGCCATCCACTCAAAATGACAACGACCTTGTCTTTTTCGGGCGCGAGTGCCATCCCCATCGGCATGCTCCCGAGGCCGATAAAATCGCCAACGGGATCCAAGCGAACTCCGGTAGGCAATGGACTAGTAAAGTTTTCCTGGGAATCGGCGAGAGGCTGCGGGCTAGCAGGACAGATCATCAAAGAAGGCTCAAATGTCACGCAGAAAAGCGCAAGATAGCCAAGTCTCCCCATTTCCCCCTCCGAAACTGGCCTCGACCCGATCTCTATCCAAAGATTCTACGAATCCGGCCAGAAGCACAAGCCCTCTTTAGCCTAACGCAATGAAGAAAGTCCCAACCTCTACATTTTTTCGACAAAACACGCGGCGCTCACGCCCGAACGCACACAGGACATATATCGGGCTCTCGCTGGCAAGAGCCCGCAATCGGCGTTAACATTCGTGTGCAAGCTTGAAGGGCATTCGGCGCTGCACCGGCCGCGATGTCGTGCAAATACGCGTGTCGGCTTTTAGACCCAGGCGAGGTGAAACCATGGGACAAACTCCAAGCGAGCGGCTCACCACTCCCTTAATTCGCGAAAACGGAAAGCATCGCCCGGCAACTTGGGAAGAAGCCCTCGATCGCGTCGCCGATGGGATCAGTGGCGAAGTCACTCGGCACGGACCTCGCACGTTCGGCATGTTCAGCTGCTCGAAGACCACCAACGAGCTCAACTACATCGCGCAAAAATTCGTCCGCTCGGTCGTCGGTAGCAACAACATTGATAGTTGCAACCGGACTTGACACGCCCCGAGCGTCGCCGGTCTGGCGGCGGTTTTCGGCGCGGGAGGCGGCACCAGCTCCTACCGCGAAGTGGAAGAGACCAACGTCATTCTTCTTTGGGGTTCGAACGCGCGCGAAACTCATCCCATCTTTTTCCATCACGTACTGAAAGGCGTGCGTCACGGAGCAAAGCTCTTCGTGGTTGATCCGCGCCGCACCAGCTCCGCGCAATGGGCCGATGTGTGGATGGGCCTGGATGTGGGCTCGGACATTTCGCTGGCCAACGCGATGGGCCGCGAAATCATTGCCGCGGGCCTCACAAACGGGGAGTTTGTTGAGAATGCGACGAGCGGATTTGAGGAATACAAAGCGTGCGTCGAGAAGTACACACTCGAACGCGCCGCGCGCGAAACGGGTGTCCCCGCCGAAGTGATTCGTCAGGCGGCCCACGCCTACGCAAAAGCGCCGCGAGCCGAGCTGTGCTGGACGCTGGGCATCACCGAGCATCACAACGCGGTTGACAACGTCGTTGGTCTCATCAACCTTGCGCTCCTCACCGGCCATGTCGGCCGCTACGGCAGCGGCATCAATCCTCTGCGTGGACAAAACAACGTCCAGGGCGGCGGAGACATGGGAGCGATTCCCGATCGCCTGCCTGGCTTTCAACACGTGGAAAACGACGATTTGCGGGAGAAGTTCGAGAAAGCGTGGGGCCGCAAAATCCCTCCGAAGCGCGGCTGGCACGTCAGCGACATGCTGCAGGCCATGGAACGCGGCGAACTGACCGTGCTCTACGTTCTGGGAGAAAACCCCGCGGACTCCGAAGCCGATCGTCACCGTGCACTCAAGCTTCTGCGCGGGCTGAAATTCATCGTAGTCCAGGATCTTTTCTATACGCACACGGCCGAGCTTGCGGACGTGGTGCTTCCGGGAGCGGCGGGCTGGTGCGAGAGCGAAGGCACGGTCACGAGCAGCGAGCGGCGCGTGCAACGTGTGCGCAGAGCGGTGCCGCTTCCTCCCGGCACGCGTGATGACGTGGACATTTTATTCGAGCTTGCGCGGCGGCTCGGTCACGACTGGGGCAAGCCGGACTCCGAGCGCATCTGGAACGAGCTTCGATCATTAAGCCCCATGCACGCGGGCATGAGTTACGCGCGCCTCGAGAAACTCGGCGGAATCCAGTGGCCTTGCTACGACGAATCCCATCCCGGCGAGATGTATCTTCACAGCCGCTTGTGGCAGAGACCCGTGCTCGGCCCACGCGCGCCGTTCAGCGCCGTGGAATTCGAACCGCCCGTCGATCAGTTGGACGAGCAATATCCGATCCGCCTCACCACCGGCCGCCGCCTCGATTCCTATAACACGGGAGTTCAGACCGCGCGCTATTCTTCCCCGCTTCGCCGCGACGAAGCGCTCGATCTTTCCCCCGAAGATGGCACGCGCTACAATCTCCGCGAAGGAGAGAAAGTGCGCGTCAGCTCGCGCCGCGGTTCGGTGGTGGCTCCGGTCCGCTTTGACCCGGGACTTCGCCCGGGGCTTGCTTTTCTGACGCTTCATTTTCACGATCAAGTGGCGACCAACGACCTCACGATCGATGCCGTCGATCCCAAGTCCGGCACGGCCGAGTTCAAAGCGACTGCCATTCGAATTGACAAGTTCCAAGAGCGCTGAGTGGACCTGCACCTAACGGAAGATCAAGCGACGAGCGCGGAGAAAGCGGCCGTCGATGGTGTACTTGGCCGGCCGGAATCCGGCTGGGACGGAGGCCAGCGGCGCGTCGAGGTGGACGGCCGCGCCTCGTTCCATGCAACATCCCGCCGCGATTTGCTTCTCCCTGTGCTGCACGCGATTCAGGCGCGCGCCGGATGGATTAGTCCCGGTGCGCTGAACTACGTGGCCCTGCGCATGAATCTGCCGTCGGCAGAAATTCATGGCGTGGCGTCGTTCTACGCGATGTTCTCTCTTTCGCCGCGCGCGCCCATTGTGGCGCACGTCTGCGACGATATCGCCTGCCTAACTCGCGGCGCCGCTGCGCTGTGCGCACAGCTTGAGGAAAAATGTGGTCCAGCCGGATCTTCCACTGCGCAAGATAATGTGACCTGGCTGCGCAGTCCGTGCTTGGGATTGTGCGAACGCGCACCAGCCGCGCTCATTTCTGTCGCGGGCGAATCTCCGCGGGAACGGGTCGTCGCTCCGGCAAGTTCGAATTCAATTCAGTCCGCGCTGCGCGACGCGGAATCGGGGCGGCTACCGCCTGAACCCGATACTTTTGACGCAAACATTTCCGCCCCTCAAATCGGCAACGCGCAGCTTCATCTGCTTCGCCGTATCGGAAAAATAGACCCTTCGAACCTGGACGACTATCGCCGGCTGGGCGGATTCGAAGCGTTGCGCCGTGCCATCGAGATGGGTCCGGAAAATATCGTCCGCGAAGTGATCGCCTCGCGCCTTCTGGGCCGAGGAGGCGCGGCTTTTCCCACGGGGGAAAAATGGGAAGCTCTTTTGCTCCAGCGAGGCTCCGGCCGCCCCCATTATGTTGTCTGCAATGCCGACGAGTCCGAGCCAGGCACGTTCAAAGATCGCGTTCTGATGGAGGGTGATCCGTTTGCGATTCTCGAAGGCATGACGATTGCTGCACTAGCTGTTGGCGCGGAGAAGGGTTTTATTTACATACGCGGAGAATATCCGCTGGCTGCGGAACGCTTGAGCCACGCCCTAAAAATCGCGCGGGCCCAGGGATTTCTTGGGCGACGTATTCTCGGTTCTTCCTTTTCATTCGAAGTGGAAGTTCGCCGCGGAGCCGGAGCGTACATCTGCGGGGAGGAGACTGCTCTCTTCAACTCGATCGAAGGCTATCGCGGCGAGCCGCGCAACAAGCCGCCATTTCCCACGCAAGCCGGTCTGTTCCACGAACCTACAGTCGTCAACAACGTCGAAACTTTGGTCAACGTTCCGGAAATTATTCTCAAGGGTGGCGCTGCCTATTCGCGAATCGGCACCGAACAATCCGCCGGGCATCGATTGTTCTGCGTCTCGGGCCACGTGCGCCGTCCGGGCGTTTACGAAGTTGATTTTGGCGCGACGCTTCGCGACGTCATCGATCTCGCCGGCGGGGTAGGAGGCACGGGCAAACTGCAAGCCGTCCTGCTCGGTGGCGCGGCGGGAACATTCGTTTCCCCCGCGGAATTGGACACGCCGCTAACTTTCGAGGGCACGCGCGCGATTGGCGCAACGCTGGGCTCCGGCGTGATCATGCTCTTTGACGACGCCACGGACTTGAAACGGATTCTGCTGCGCATTGCGGAATTCTTCCGCGAAGAAACCTGCGGGCAGTGCGTCCCATGCCGCGTCGGGGTCACGCGGCAAAAAGAGGCGCTGGAACGCCTCATAGAAAAAAAGCCGCTGGGCTCGAACGCGCAGGAACTCCGCCTGCTTCAGGAAATGGCGCAGGCCATGCGCGACGCGTCGATTTGCGGACTTGGGCAGACCGCCTCGACCGCTCTGCTCTCCGCGGTGAACCGCTGGAATCTTTTTTCATGAGTGAACCTCTCCACGCGCCGGCGCCCTTGATCCCTGTGCCACGCGGACCTGTACCTGATGTGCCGCGGGTTGCCGCGCGCGAGATCGAGATTCAAGTCGATGGAAAGCGCGTTTCTGTTCCGGAAGACGCGACGATTCTGGACGCCGCGCGGCATCTGGGCATCGATACGCCGACGCTGTGTTTTCTCGAGAATTTGACCCCCGTTAACGTTTGCCGCGTCTGCGTCGTGGAACTCGAAGGCTCGCGCGTCCTGGTTCCCGCGTGTTCGCGAAAAGTCGAATCGGGGATGAAAATCAAAACGGATTCCGAGCGCGTGCGCCTCAGTCGGCGACTCGTCCTGGAGTTCCTGGCGTCCTCGGTGGACGTTTCCACTGCACCCTCGCTACAGGCGTATTTGAAAGAGTATGACGCCGATCCACGGCGCTTTGGTCCCTCCGAAACGCGCGCGAAGCTGCCGGTGAAAATTGACAATGATTTGTACGTCCGCGATTACGCGAAATGCATCCTTTGTTACAAGTGCGTCGAGGCCTGCGGAGTTGATGCGCAGAATACCTTCGCCATTGGCGTGGCGGGGCGCGGATTTTCCGCTCACATCGCGGCGGAGTTTGACGTTCCGCTTCCCGAATCCGCGTGCGTCTACTGCGGAAACTGTATCGGTGTGTGCCCCACGGGGGCGCTAATGTTCAAATCCGAATTCGACATGCGCAACGCGGGAACGTGGAAGGAATCCCGGCAAACGCGCACGGACACGATTTGCCCCTATTGCGGCGTGGGTTGCACGCTAACCGTCCACGCGCAAGATAACAAAATCGTGCGTGTCACTTCGCCGCTCGACCACTCGGTGACAAACGGCCATCTGTGCATTAAGGGGAGATTCGGGTGGCAGTTTGTGGAGATTCGCGAGAAGGGCCTCTACGCCGTTTCTCCGCCCAATTCTTCTTCTCCAAAAAGGAAATAATGGCTTCATCGCAACTCTTTTTGTAGAGCGCGCCCCTCTCACACTCCGATGATTTCACCGGAGTCATCCACGTCAATCGATGCAGTGCGTGAGATCTTCGGGAGGCCCGGCATGAGCATTATGTTGCCGGAAATTACGACGACAAATCCTGCCCCCGCCGAGAGCGACGCGTCCGTCACGCGCAAAGTCCATCCTGTCGGAGCGCCCAGGACTTTCGGGTCGTCGGTGAAGGAATACTGCGTCTTCGCGATACAAATCGGCAGTTTACCGTAACCCCATTCCGAGAACTGCTGCAGCTTTGCCTTGGCCTGATCACTGAAGCTGACGTCACCCGCGCCGTAAATCTTCCGTGCCACTTTTTGAATTTTTTCCACGAACGGCTCGTCCGAATTGTACGCCGGCCGCACCACCGGAGTGGGATTCTTGGCAATCAGGTCAACGACCTCTTCGGCGAGCTCTCTTGCTCCCGCACCGCCTTTTGTAAAGGCCTCGGAAAGCGCCGTGGGTGTTCCGCGTTCCGCGCAAAAATCGCTCAGCCGCTTCAAATCCGCATCCGTGTCTTTCGGGAAGCGGTTGATCGCCACAATGACTGGGATTCCAAATCCTCTGAGGTTGCCGAGGTGTCTCTCCAGGTTCGGCAAGCCCCGTTCGAGGTCGCCTTCGCCTTGATTCCGGATGCTCTGTACAGTTGTCACAAGGACCGCCGCAGCGGGCGTGATGCCCGACTGCTGCATCACGATATCAATGTATTTTTCACATCCGAGGTCAGCCGCAAACCCCGTTTCATTCACAACGTAGTCGGCAAGCCGCAGTCCCATTTGTTGGGAGATAACGCTGCTCGTTCCGTGCGCGATATTGCCAAACGGCCCGGCATGCACGAACGCGGGAGTTCCGTCAGTTGTCTGGACAAGATTGGGAAGAATAGCCTCCGCGAGCAGCGCCATCATTCCGCCGGTCGCCTGGAGATCGCGCGCACGAACGGGATTCCCTTCGCGCGTCACGCCGACCACGATCGACTCCAGCCGCTGCCGCAGATCTTTCCGATCTTTCGCCAACGCCACTATGGCCATGATTTCCGAAGCGGCGGTGATCACGAATCCGGTCTTCCGCCCGGCCCCGTCTTTCTTGCTGTCGAGCGAAACGGCGATTCTTCGCAACGCACGATCGTTCATGTCTATCGCGCGCGGCCAGGTAATTAGGTCCGGATCGAGATGCAAATCGTTGCCGTGGAAAAGATGTGCATCGACGAGCGCCGCGAGCAGATTGTGCGCGGAAGAGATGGCGTGAAAATCCCCGTGAAAATGAAGATTGACCTTAGCGCTCGGTTCGATCTGGGAGAGTCCGCCCCCGGCTGCGCCGCCTTTCATGCCGAAGACCGGGCCGAGCGAAGGCTCCCGCGAAGTGATGACCACTTTCTTTCCGAGCAGCGCAAGGCCCTGCGTCAGGCCAATGGAAGTGACGGTCTTGCCTTCGCCGGAAGCGGTCGGAGTTGTCGCCGTGACGAGGATCAATTTCCCGCATAGTTTGTACGCGGGATCGGCGAGGAGCTCCAGGCGCACCTTCGCGCCATAGGGCCCGACTTGTTCAAAATATTTTTCTGGAATTTCGAGTCTTCGAGCGACCGCCTGAATCGGAAGAAATGTTTTGCGCATGACCTCATGGAGTTGTGATCTGAGATTTAAATTCCGCCCGACAAGGTAACATACTCGGCGTATCTAATCTTCCTCCGAGGGTTGACCTCCCAAAGAATTGTGGCGTCTATCCGTAGAATTTGCAATTTTTGGCGTGCCGAACTTCTGGCTGGTTCGCGGTCGAACGCAAGGAGACAGTTAACTCACTCGAAGCAAGACAGAAATTTGGTGGACGTGAGGAGATTCGAACTCCCGACCCCCTGCTTGCAAAGCAGGTGCTCTCCCAACTGAGCTACACGCCCACTATAGGATTCACGTTCATTTTAAAGCATTTACCGTCTTTCCGAAAACTGATTCCCCCATCTTCATCCATGACTCTGAAAGAACTGTGCCATACCCACGGGGGCACATTCGCACTCAGCGTGTCCGCCATTTCGTTGGTTTGTATATCTCAAACGCGAAGGCTACTGTGTGACTGCAAGGCGAGCACTTTCGCCGTTTACTCTTGCTCCCGAAACACCTGCCCGTAGGTCTTGCCATAGGGATAGAAGCGATCATGTTCACCCCGTTCCCAAGCGGCTTTCAGTTCGGGCCCAGTAATGTCCCAGTCCGGCCGGCACTTCTTCAACACCGCACGCAAGTCTTGCCGAAGCTCTTCGATGGTCGGCCGGCCAAAAAACCAATAGCCGTTGTAGACCTTGAATATAACGAGACCAGGTTCGAGGACGATGACATGCGGGATCATCGGATTGTGCTCGGGGTCCGTGTACTCCGCGATGTCGAGATCCTTCTGAACCTTTCGCCCCGGATCGGATAAAAAGGTCCAATGAGCGCCGACGCCGGTGCGGTACTCATTCGTCAGAAGCATGTTGTCGCTGCTTATGGTGACGAGGCGGGAGTAACCGACTTCCATTTCGTGGTGAAGCTGGACCAGACCTTCGGCCTGGCGTCGATCCTTCGGGCAGAATCCTCCGCGGCTAAGCACCAGGATCATGGGATCTAGCCCCTGTAGATCGGATAGCTTGCGACGCTTGCCTGCGTGATCGGTCAGCTCATAATCGGGAAATACTGCTCCAGCTACAATGTCCGCTCTCATCCGGTTCAACCTCCCCTAAGACAATACGACGTATCTGCTCCTATCGGCCACTCGCTTAGGTCGCGAACCTGCGGCCGAACATTGGCTGACCACTCCTTGATTGTTCTTGTGTGGCTTCATCTTGGATCACATCCCAATGCTCGACCAGAACGCCATCCTTGATGCGAACGATGTCCGCCGCAATCCAGTTCACAGGGAGGCCGAAGTTCGAAAATCGTCCGTGCACGATGACGAAATCCCCTTCACCCACAATCGTTCCATGCTCATATTTGAGAGTTGGCGGAAGACTCTTGATGAGATTGAACAGGCCCTCTCGGCCAGGCTCAATATGATTGCTGTGCTGAATGTAGTGAGGGGACCAATAACGTTCGGCCGCCGCATAGTCACGCTTATTAAACAGCGTGTCGAACGCTTCCAAGACAAGCTTCTTGTTGTTCTCCTCTGTTGTCTTCATCGAACTCCCCTTTTGCCAAGTAGATTCCATAAATCTTAGAGTTTCGACCCACCGTCGACTGGGATGCTCGCTCCCGTGATCCAGCGCGCCGCATCTGACGCAAGAAACGCGACTACGTCCGCAACATCTTCTGGTTTGCCGATTCGTTTCAGTGCCTGCATTCCAAGCGTCATCTCACGACCTGCCTCGGTCTTCGTAAAATTCGACATATCAGTGTCGATTGCGCCTGGCGCGACTGCATTTACGCGGACGCCTCGCGGCCCAAGAATGGCGGCCCAGTTTTTAACTAGAGTCTCCAATGCTCCTTTGGTTGAGGCATAGGCAAGGACCGAAGGGTTGTCCAGACCGGGCTTCCCAATTACGGCGTGCGCCCCAATCGAAGAGATCACAATAATGTTCGAGCCCTCTCCGAGGACGGGCAGGAGTTGCTGCACCAGAAAAAACGGACTGCGCACATTCGTTGCAAAGAGATTGTCAAAGTCTTCGACCGTATGATCCTTGATGGTTGCAGCCTTGGAAATGCCAGCGTTGGACACAAGCACATCCAAGCGCCCGCCAACAATTGAGCGCACCTCCTTCGCGAGCAGTGTCGCGCCGTCTGGCGTTCCCAAGTCTGCCTGGATGGCATCTGCGCGTCCCTCTTTTGAACGGATGTCGGCTACGAGAGATTCCGCGTCCTGCGCGGAACGGCCATAGTGAACTAGGACGTGGGCACCGGCCGCAGCAAGCGCCGACGCCGTAGCACGCCCAATTCCCCGTGAGGCTCCAGTCACCAAAGCAGTTTTGTTAAGAAGGGCAACCATTTTCTTTTACCTGCGATTCCGAAGGCGGGTTCCTTCCCGCCATGTGCCGCCGTCGTCACGCGTTCAAAAAGAGAGTCGCATGTTCAACGAAGAGCTCCGGGTACTGGTGGTGCGCGCCGTGATTGGAGTCGGGGTAGATGATCAGCTGCGCATTCGGCATGTTCTGCTGCATGATGAAAGAGTTCACCGTGGGCATGATCACGTCGTTACTGCCGTTCACGACGAGGGTTGGCTGCTTGATCGTCTTCAGATAGCCGTAGGATCCCTTTTGCTGGACGCCCCATTTCCCCATCGCTTCGACCTGGGCGGGCGACACTTTGTCGTTCACTTCAGGATCGCGCCCAACCTGACGAAGATGCGTGCGCTTCAGGAACTCCCGTCCCGCCGCCTGGCCTGCCGCGGACGGACTGAATTTGACCGCGAGCCAAACATTCTCGGGCGGATCGTAGCTGGCGCCAAAGAGCCGCCCTGCAGCTTGGGTCAGCAACTCCATTCCCTGACCGCCGCGCGGACCTGTGCCATCGACGATCAATCTGCGAATGAGATCGGGCGCCTGCAAAGTGATTTCCTGCACGACCATGCCGCCGATCGAGAAGCCAAATAGGTCAACTTGCTTCAGGCCCAGCGCCTTGATGAAGGCGATGGCGTCGGCGGCCATCTGCTCGAACGTCGTCGGGACCTCGCCGGAGCTGCTGGATACGCCTGCGTTGTTGAACAGGATCACCTCACGGTCGCGAGCGAGGCCATCCGTCACCGTCGGGTCCCAATAATCCATGGTGCCGATGTAGTGCTGGCTAAAGACGAGGGGCACTCCTCCGGTCTTGCCGAAGCGGCGATAGGCGAAGCGGACGCTGTTGGCCTCAACGAACTGTGTGGGTGCGGTCTGGTGAGTATGAATCACTATGGTCGTTCCCTTTATCATTTAGTCGGCACCGCATCGGATACGAGCGCTAGAGCTGCTTTCGCGCAGTCGATGTCGTTCTGCACTGTTGGCGCACCGCTCAGCCCGATTGCCCCGACAACTTCTCCGTTCACCTTAATGGGAAACCCTCCACCCCACGCCGCCATACGCGCAAGCGTGGGGATGCCGGCCAAAAGCGACGGGTCGCTCTGGATAAACTTGAAAAACTCCTGCGTGGAGACGCCGAACAGAGCTGTGTATGCCTTGTTCTGGGCCATCTCAGTGGTAGGGATCGGGGCGCCATCCATCCGGCCAAAGGCCTTGAGATTGCCGCCGTCGTCGAGAA